>OFGE01000502.1_pt1 | contig 42563 bp, 31 predicted proteins | sample 1521681 | NCBI WGS metagenome assembly OFGE01 (sample SAMEA3504093, study PRJEB24116) | mouse gut metagenome | biome: mouse gut; feature: mouse-associated habitat; material: faeces | place: Denmark | collected 2011
AAGATAAAAGGTGAGATAATTTTTTTGATTATTAAGACAACCTTTTCTAAATAATATAATAAATAACGAGCATAATATTTTTGATAAAACAAGTAACCAATAAATATTAAAAAAAAGAAATACAAACGTAAAATTCCATCATTAATAATAACTAACCCATAAAAATATAAAACTCCAAAACTTATACCAATAACAATTTGAAATAGATATCTTATCACACATGGAACTTTATACAAAAAGCGATTAATAATATGATAGACTCCTGTCATAACAAAGCCATACACAAAAGAATAAAACAAGCATTGAAACTGTATTAATAAATCCATTATTTTAACAGCTTACTAAAACCTTTTTCCTTTTGATGTGTTTTTTTCTTATCAGCAATATAAGTCATTCCATCAATATTTCCTCTAATACTGACTTCATTTTGGTCTTGATCCAATCTCACCAAAGTCAACTCAGTTCCAGTAATATTGAGATATCCTAAAGATGTTTCAATTAAAAATTCATAAGAATCAAAGCTTTCAATTTTTTTTACACCAGTTAATTCAAGACTTTTACGATCTTTTAAACACACATGATGATAAGGTGTTTGTTCAAAATGCAAACTATTATCCATAATTCATACCTCCTATTCATCAATATATGTTCCCTATTATTATTTATGTCTAAAAAGTAAAAATGCATTTTTAAAAATGCATCTCATATTCAATAGTCTCTTCTTTTTTCTTTTCTGAAATGATTTCATATAACATTGAACTATCATTTTTTAAAACATGGTCTTTTAATTCTTTTACTTGGATAGTTAAAATACTACGACCAAATTCAATCTCTATTTCGTCTCCTATTTTTAATTTTGTAGAAGGTTTAGCAATCTTTCCATTCACTTTCACTCTAGAAGATTCACTCATCTCTTTAGACAATGTTCTCCTTTTAATAATACGTGATACTTTTAAAAATTTATCTAAACGCATTCTTCTCCCTCCCGTTCAATTATATTCTTTGCAAATTCTAATATTGTTTCATCTACCATATAGTAAGATGTTTTTTCAGTTATCATAACAAGTGCTCCTACACATTGCATTTCTTTCATTAAAGGTAAAGTTGTAACTTTATGTATCCCATCAATAAATTCTATCATTTCTTCTACACATGTTTTATTTTGTTCTAAAGACAAAATGAAATCTTGTGGAAGTTTTTTTCTTTGATACATAGCCAAAGCATTAGAGGAACATATCAAAACTTGTTGTAAATCACATACCAAAAAAGTATTGTGATATTTTTGATATAGTCCATTCAATAAACTTTCAATAATGGGGTTTAATTTCTTTAATAATGAAAATTTTGTTAAAACAATTTTATCATTTTCTAAAAAAAACGAAATACTTTCGCCTTCTTTCATCATTAACTGCTTTCTTATTTCTTTTGGAATTACAATTCTTCCTAATTCATCAATTCTTCTTACCATTCCAGTTGTTTTCATAATCATACCTCACTTAAAATATTCATTTGATATTATTATGTCCACTCCTAGTTCTTTTAATCTTTCATATTCTTTTAAATTTGGTACTGTCCATACAGCAATTTTTATTTGATCTTTTTTTAAATCTTGTACTCGTATTTGATTAAGGTAACTATATTTTGGATGAAATGCAGTGATATGGTATTGTTTTAATAACTTCCTTTTACTATTATACTGATTTTCTATTAAATATCCAACATAAGCTTTAGGATCAATCTGTTTTAATTTGATAACACTTTCTAAACAAAAAGAAGAATAAAAAACTTGTTGATTAACATCTAATTGTTTAACCATATCTACAACTTTTTTCTCTATATCTGGATATTGTATCTTATCAGTTTTTATTTCTAAATTAACCAAAAATTCTTTTCCTTTTATAAATGTAAGAAGTTCTTTTAATGTTGGAATTGGATATAATCCTTTCTCTTTGTAAGCAAAATTGAATTGCTTTAATTCTTTTAGAGTATAATCTCTAACAAAGCCTTTCCCATTACTTGTACGATTAATTTTTTCATCATGAATAAGAACAAGTTCTCCATCCTTGCTCATTTGAACATCTGTTTCAATTCCATCAAAACCTATATCATATGCTTTTACAAAAGCTTCCATTGTATTTTCTGGATATTTTGCACTATATCCTCTATGTCCTAATTTTATCATATTCTTACCCTTTTTTATGTTATAATGATTATACTATATTTAGGAGGGAATAGAAATGATTAAAGCTATATTTTTTGATATAGATGGAACCTTGCTTTCACATAAAACAAAGAAAGTTCCTAGTTCAACAAAAAAAGCTTTACAGCTTTTACATGAAAAAGGTATTTATACATTTATTGCTAGTGGTAGACATATAAGTGAAATGGTTGATCTCCCTATCCATGATTTAAAATTTGATGCTTTTATTACTTTAAATGGACAATATTGTTATAATGCAAAAGAAGTCATTTATGCTTTACCCATTCATTCTCAAGATATTAAAAATATACTTAATGAAATAAAATACAAGCCATTTCCATGTATTTTTGTAGAAGATAAAAAAATGTATATTAACTATCATAATGAAGCCGTCCAAATTGTTCAAGATTCTATATCCACAGCTTTACCAGATATAAACAATCTCAATCGTGGTTTAACTTATCCTATCTATCAAGTTATTCCTTATGGTATTACAGAAGATAGAGAAAAAGATATTTTACAACTTATGCCTCATTGCAAACAAACAAGATGGCATTCTTTAGCCATTGATATCATTCCTGCAAATGGTGGTAAAGAAAATGGTATTCGTGAAGTTTTAAAATATTATCAAATTAATCCTGAAGAAACTATGGCTTTTGGTGATGGATGGAATGATGTCGATATGTTTGAATTTTGTAAAATAGGTATTGCTATGGGAAATGCTGATGATGATGTCAAGAAAAAGGCTAATTATATTACTAAAGATATTGATGATGATGGAATCTATCATGCATTAAAACATTTTCATATTTTATAAAATACAAAAAAACTGCCAACAAACAAAATGTTTATCAACAGTCTGAAGGATATTAAAAATACCCTTTATTTATTAGTTTGTTAATACTTCTGTAATCACAGGTACAACTTGCTTCTTTCTTGAAATAACACCAGGTAAACTTGCTTGTTGATCAACCAATTCTACCTTAAATGCAACAGAAACATAGTCAGGTCGAGGTCCTGCAACAAAGACCTCACTTGTTGCATTAATAACATCTGTTAACAATAACATAGTAAATTCCATATGATTATCTTTAGCAACTTCTTCCATATAACGAAGCATATCTACTTTATATTCACTAAAGCCCTCAATATCCATTGTGTTAACTTGAGCAACTCCAACAGATAAATCACCAAAACTAAAACGTTTATAATCCTGATTAAAAATTTCCTCAACTGTCTTTCCAGCTAAAGATGTTCCTGCTTTAAACATCTCCATTCCAAACTCTTTAATATCTACTTTAGCAATAGTGGCTAATTCCTTTGCCATTTTTGTATCAACTGGTGTACATGTAGGTGATTTAAATAAAAGTGTATCACTAATGATTGCACCTAACATAATTCCTGCCATATCCTGAGGAATTTCGATTCCTGCTTCTTTATAACATTTAGCTACAATCGTTGCTGTACATCCAACTGGCTCAGCTCTAAACATAACTGGTCCTATTGTTTGAATATCTGCAACTCTATGATGATCAATAATTTCTAATATTTCTGCTTCTTCAATCCCATCAATAGATTGGCTTCTTTCATTATGATCAACTTGAACAACTTTTTTCTTCATTCCATTTAATACTTGAAAACGTGAAATAGATCCAACAACTCTTCCCATAAAATCTAAAACTGGATAACTTCTATAACGTGTTTCACTCATAACTTCTTTGACATAGTCAACTGTATCATCTGTAGAAAATGTCATCAATCCACCTTTTTGCATAACATATTCAACTGGAATGGCTTGAATAATTTGTTGTGATGCCATAAATGTATTAAATGGTGTTGAAATTACACTTATTTGTGCATCTACACATTTTTTTAACAATTCTTCATCTATTGTCATTGACCCAGATAAAATAATTAATGATACATTTCCTGCTATAAGATGTTCAATAGCTTCTTCTCTATCTCCTCCAACAATAACAACATCTGCAGGATTGATTCTTTTCATTGCTTCTTCTCCAGTCATAGCCGCAATATGAATTTCACCTTTGATTGTTTTTAAAGTTTTATCTAAATGTAATATATTTGCATCTAATGTATCAATAACATTTTCAATTGGTGTATTTGCTTGTTTTAAAATTTTACTATCCCATTCATCCATATATCCTTCTATGATATTAGATGTTGAAAGAAGTCCTAGAAGTTGATTATGATCATCAGAAACAGGAGCACTTTTTAAATTTTGTTCTTTCATCAAAGACCATGCTGTTTTTAAAGTTAATTCTTTTGAAAAAACTGTGATTTTATCATAGTCCAAATCTTCTACTGTTTGTTTTACTGTTTTTAATAAGACAGGAATTTCAACATTAAATCTTTTAAGTATATATTCTGTTTCTTTATTGATTTCCCCTAATCGTACTGGCACTGCATTATAACGTCCAATTTTAAATAAATAATCTGCATATGCAATAGCACTACAAATAGAATCACTATCAGGATTTTTATGTCCACTGACAAAAACAATATCTTTCATAATCTCCTTCCTTTCTTTTTACATTTTCTTTAAATAACGATAAATAGTTGGTTCACTTACTGCTAATTTTTCAGCAACCAATGCAATAGCTCCTTTTACTTTAAATGTTCCTTTTTCTTGTAAATATTTAACAACTTTAATTTTTTCTTCAACATTTAATCTTTCTACTAAGAAATAGCTAGGGAATCCCATTTGTTCTAAACATTCTTTAATATATAAATCAATCATCTCATCTAAAGGAGATGATAATATTTCAATTGGATTATCTAATTGAAATTCTACATCTTTACTTTCTTTAATTCCTAATATCTTTTTCAATGTTGTTTCTAAATATTCATAGTCTGAAATATTAACATTAATACATAACATTCCAATAGGTAAGCTTCTACCTTCTTCTTTAATAAAGTATGTAGCAGATCTTAATAATTTCCCATCAGGTCCTGCTGTTTTATAATTCATAACAAAATCATGATTTTCATATTGTTTTGTTTCTAGATAATGAATAGATAAGTTAGATAATTTCGCTCCCACTTCTCTACCTGAAATATGACTATTTGCTAAAGCAACAACTTCTTGCTCTTTTGATGTTAAATCATGTAATGCTACTTCTACATTTTCACCTAAAGCTTCTCCCAAAAATTCTACCATTTTCCCATATGGCTCTAATAATTTATACATGTTATCAATCGCCTCCTTACCACATTATACACTATTTCAATAAAATCTCATAGTCTTTTTTTATCATGATAAGAAATGATAATCTTAAAAAGAGAAGTTTCTAAAAACTTCTCATGTCTATCCATGTATAAATATAGCAAATCAATCCACCTAATCCTATACCAAAAATAGTACCTGTTATCATTCTTCTCAAATTTGTACTTTCTATTCCAAAAAAAGTTTGCAAACTTCCATCAATAATCATTGGAATAAAACATATAAATAGAAGATACCAGTTCATTTTTTTATGAGAATGAGAACTATATGCTATTGTTAATAATGTAAAAAGAATAACAAATGTACACCTATAACATAATGGAAAACAAAAGCCAAAAAAATGTGGGGCTCTTGAAGCCATTCCATTACAAATAGGAACACTTCCAATATGCATAATACGTTCCCAAATAATCTCAAATAATTTACTCATATGAAACAACTTCTACAACAGCATTTGTAAACATATCATAGTCATAATCATAATAAATATCTTGATATGAAGAATACGTATTTCCTAATGCTGCAAATATACAACATACTCCTATAACTCCTGTAATCAATCCTGTTACAAAACCTTTAAGACAAGACTTAGCTCTTAAAGGAAACTCTTGATTCCAAACCACAAACAAAATAATCCCTACAATAGGTATAAAGAAAGACAATAAAGCATATCCAAAACTTGGTTCATCTCCAGGTTGAGAATATTGTGTTTGTTGATTATTAATTGGTTGATAAGTTCCTTGTGCTGTCTGTCCATCTAGTTGTGCTCCACAATAAGGACAAAACTTCACATCTCCAACCTCTTTTCCACATTGATAACAATACATAAAAACGCCTCCTCTCTATTTATTTTACACAATTTTCAAAAATATGTATACTCTTTTCACTACAAAAAAAGTTACCTTTGTTGGTAACTTTAATTATAAAACTTTCATACCACCATATTTACGAACTTTTAAAATATGACAAGAACCTTCTCCAAAATATTTTTCAATCTCTTTTTTATATGTTTCTACAAATTCATCTTTAACAAAAGCTTGGATTGTTCCAGCAAAACCACCACCATGAACTCTGCATACTCCATATTCTTTTAATAATTCTTCAGATAAAGCAATGGCAATAGATACAGCTTGATTATCAGTATCATGATTTGAATAAATATTTTGTAAATATTTAAACGAACTTTGTCCTGATGCTTTTACAGTATTTTTAAATACATCAAAATTATTTTCTTTTAAAGCTTGAACTGCCTTTTGAACTCTCTTATTCTCTTCAAATAAATGAATAGTTCTTAATACTGCTCTATCATTAGTTGCCTTTCTTACCTCAGGTAATTGATTATAAAAATCTTTCTCATTGACATCTCTTAAAAACTCTTTTCCAAAAAATTCTGCTACTTTTTTCATTTCAAACGGAATTGATGCATAGTCATCTGTTAAATCAGCATGTGAAGCATGAACATCTACTATACATAGACTATGTTCAAATTGTGAAAAATCAACATCAACCTTCTCTACAATTGGATGATTATTATCTTTAAAATCAATATGAATTAAACTTCCAACAGAACAAGCACATTGATCCATTAATCCACAAGGTTTTCCAAAATAAACATTTTCACTATATTGTCCTACTTGAGCAATTGTTACTGGATCTATACTCATTTGATTATAAAGTCCTGATAAAACAGTTCCTACAATAACTTCAAAGGCAGCAGATGATGATAAACCAGACCCTTGTAAAACTTCACTTGTCATATAAGCTTCAAATCCACCAATTTTATATCCTAATTCTAAATATCTAGCACAAACCCCACGAATTAAACCTTCAGAAGTTTCTAATTCTTCTTCTTTCTTTTTTAAATCATCTATTTCTATTGCATGAATATCATAATCATCTGATAAAATTTTAATATGGGAATCATGATAAGCCACAATTGCAATAATATCTAAATTAATAGCAGCAGCTAATACTTCTCCATGTTGATGGTCTGTATGATTTCCACAAACTTCACTACGTCCTGGTGTACTATAAACTTCTATATCTTTATCTCCATACAATGAAATAAATTTTTCAATAGCTTGAATATATCTTTCCTTTTGATGTGGTATCAATGATGAATCAACATATACGTCATTCAATATTTTATTATAAACATCATTTTGTATATCTTTTATAACTAAGCTTGCTCTTTTCATTATTTTATCACCTTAAATTGATATGATGTTTTTTCATCATATACTTCACCTTTCTTTAATATTGTTGATGGTTCTTTTTCTAAATGAATAGCATCAGGTAAATTTTGTGTTTCTATACACACAGCATCTCTAGCATTATAATGTTGTCCATATTTTCCCAAACGTCCATCTAAATAATTTGCAGTATAAATTTGAGCTCCTGGTAATGTTGTTGATACAATCAAACACCTTCCTGTTTCTTCATGTGTTAAAACAACTTGGTTCTCTTTTTTTGAAAAAATAAATGGATGATCAAAACCACAACCTAATTTTAATTGTTCATCATCACATTCAACTCTATCACCAATATATGCTGGACTATTAAAGTCAAATGGGGTATCTTTAACCGCCTTCATTTCTCCTGTTGGCAATCCATCAGCATCAACACATGCAAAATAATCAGCTTTCATTTCTAATAGATGATGATATATATTTTCTTTTTTTCCAGATAAATTAAAATATGAATGATTTGTAATATTAATAATCGTATCTTTGTCAGTAGTTGCAAGATATTTTATATGCAGAGTATCATCAACCAATTGATAAATAGCTTTAAAATCAAGATTTCCTGGATATCCCTCTTCACCATCTTTTGATAAATAATGAAACTCTATTGTTTTCTCATCTTTTATCTCATAGTCAAAGACTTGATAACTAAATCCCTTAATTCCTCCGTGTAAATGATTAGGACCATTATTAACAGCCAAAGTATAATCTTCTCCATTTAATGAGAATTTCCCTTTACCAATACGATTAGCAATTCTACCAACTAATGCACCTAAATAAGCATCTAACGTTTTATAAGAATCAAAATCATCATATCCTAAAACAACATCATCAACATTACCATTTCTATCTTCCATTAAAACTTTAATGATTGTACAACCAAAATTAGAAACAACAACTTCTAATTTATCATTTTTCATAGAAATAATATCAATTTGATCATCTAACTTCTGAATAACTTCAATCATTCTTTATCCCCTCCTTCAATATTTTCTACAAAATGAATAAAGGCTTCAATCCCCTCTTTATTCATCTTAAAAACCCCTGCATCTTCTAAAACTTCTACAAAACGTTTAGTAAGAGCCATTTTTAATAACTCGTCTACATTCATTTGATCAATTTTATTCTCTCTTAATTCATCATACCATGCTTTATGTTTTTTTAAAATATCATAATCTGCAAAAATCTTATTTTCTAGCAAACACTCTCTAAGCAATTCTAATTCCTGTTTGAGACGAGCTGGTAAAACGGCTAATCCCATAACCTCTATCAAACCAATATTTTCTTTTTTTATGTGATGTAAATTTTGATGAGGATGGAATATACCGTCTGGATATTCTTCACTTGTTCGATTGTTTCTTAAAACAAGATCTAATTGATATTCATTATTTTTCATTCGTGCAATCGGAGTTACAGTATTATGAGGCACTTCGTTTGTATATGGAATAATATTTAATATTTCATTAGAATATTTCTTCCAATTTTCTAAAACCAAATCTGCAAATTGAATAAGTTCGTCTTTATCTAAAGATGTAACACGAATTGTTGATAAAGGCCATTTTACCAATTCAATCTTTAAATGTGGAAATTTATTCAAAGACACTTCTTTTATGATTTCTGCCCCTTCTATAGGAAAAGTATAATTTCCACCTTGATAATGGTCATGTGTTAAAATTGAACCACCAACGATTGGTAAATCAGCATTTGATCCAAGCATATAATGTGGAAATTGTTCTATAAATGATAATAAGTGAGTAAATGTTTGATGATTAATAACCATCGGTGTATGTTTTTCATTAAAAACAATACAATGTTCATTATAATAAACATATGGAGAATATTGTAAATAGTATTGATTTTCTTGTAATGTAACAGGAATAATTCTATGTGTTTGTCTTGCTGCACGTTGCCAATCACCACTAAAACCAACATTTTCTTTACAAAGCAAACATTTTGGATAGCCACTTGATTTTACTGATTTTGCCTTTGCAATCTCTTTTGGATCTTTTTCTGGCTTAGAAAGATTAATTGTTATTTCCATTAACCCATATTTATAATATTGTTGAAAACGAATATTTTTATCTGTTCTATTCTTACGAATATATTGTGATGCTATTGAAAGATTATAATAATAATCTGTAGCATTTTGTGGTGATATTTTATATTTTTCTTTAAATGTTTTATGAACTTCACTTGGTCTAGGCATAATACAATTCATAATACGTGTATCAAAAAGATCTTTTGCAGTAATTTGATCTTCAATAATATTTTTTGATACTACATAGTTAAGTATTTTTTCTAATATTGAAACACATTCTTTGACAGGTTCATTTATTTTTTGTAAATGAATATCATCCAATTGTAATAAATCTAATAATAGATTTACTGAATAGTCAATATCTTCTTCTTGAATCATATTATGTTCTAAAGCAAAATGTATAAGTTGACTTATTTCATAATCCATAAGATTCCCTCCATCTCATATATTTTAGTTTATATCTCAGCTTGATTATGAGAAAAAAAGCATAACATACCCATCAAACTTTCATAAAGATGCAGCCTTGTTATGCTTTTTTTCATAAATTTAGGAGAATATTCTAACTTAATTCTTTTTTAAATTCATAATTGCTGAATTAATCAATTGTGTTGCTCGATTAACTTCAGATTGAGTTGGATATTTTATACCTAAGATACTTTCTGCATCAGCAATTGCTTTGTTTAATCTTTCTATTGATTGGTTTGTATACACATCTGTCTGCTTAGCTAAAGCTTTTGCTTCTTCTAAACGAGGCATAACTTGAGAATCAATTAAAATTTCTTCAAAACTTATTGCTATATTAACAGCATTTCTACCACTCTCTTTAATATATTTAGCTGAATATGCTTTTCCTTCATCAACTTTTAATGATGGATTTGTCCATTCATACCCTTGTGGAAGTTCAACTTCACTTAATTCACGATTTGAAAAAGCAGTAATTCCTTGTTTGCCATATAAGTTAATAGCACTTAAATCATTTCTATCCAAGACTGTTAATGTAGCAACTTGTCTTTGAAGTTTATGAACTGGAGTAACTTTTCCACTAAATTCTGCATTTTTAGGATATGCTGTATAGTATATATTATATACTCCAGGTTCCAATAATTTTAAACTATCTACATCATCAACACCTTCACATCTCAAGAATGCTCCTGATGTTTTGCTATCTCCAGAATTATTAAACATAAATTCATCTTCTATTGAATAATCTACAACATATTCTTTATCACCAACATTTGTTACAGTAATTCCTTCTACCAAATCAGGTGTTTGTCCTTCTATCATAGAAACATTCTTAATTCCTTGCATAACTGGACTATCATTGTAATATTCATCATGAGATTCCTTTTGTTCACTATTTTGATAATAACGAACCCAATCAATTGCAAATTCTGTATTATCTTCTGCTAAATGATTACCAGCATTTTTTGCCCAGTTTCCTCCAGTTGCTAAATTCATCTGGATATATTGTGGTTTATTAAAGCATGCTTGTAAAGCTCTAATTCGTGCATCACTTTGATCATATTCTATTGTGCTGTAAATTTCACCATCTAAATACCATTCTATTCTATCTTCTGACCAATTAATTCCAAATATATGATACTCATCATTAAAGTCATCATCCATACCAATAGAACGTCCTAATTCATATGGTGAATAACTTCCATCTTTATCTGCATCTCCATTTGCATAATAGAAATGTGGTGTTGCATAAACAACTTTATTACTTTGATTTCCTTCATTTGTTTCATCAGTTCTAATTGTTCCACCAATCATTTCCATAATATCAATTTCGCCACAAGCTGGCCATCCATAACCTTGACGACTTGAGATATCACCATCTAAATTGAAATCAGCACCTAATGTCCAGAATGCAGGGAATGCTCCCTTACCTTTTGGTAATTTAGCTTTCATTTCAATACGTCCGTATAGGAACTCTTTTTTCCCTGATGTTCTTACACTTCCAGAATCATATTTTACTTTTCTTGCAGCAGAACCAACAGGATTTAAATATTGATCTTCAAGTTTTCTATCTGTTACTTTTAAAACAAGATTTCCATCTCTAAGGAATACATTATCCTTACTATCTGTATAATGTTGTTGTTCATTACCACGAACTCTACCTAATTCATATCCCCAAATATCTTGATCTAATTCTTGACCATTAAAATCATCTTCCCATACATAACTATATTCAGCAGCTTGATCGATTTGAGTTAATGTTACATTATCAATATCTACAATAGCATCTCTACCAACAACATTCCCATCAGTCCATTTAACAAGCCCAACAGCAACATCATATTGATCACCTGCTGTAAATTCGATTGTTTGTTTTTGCCATTCTCCATTTGTATATTGAAGTGCTTTTTCAGCAACTTGTCCACGATTTGTTTCTACTGTTTTATTATAGCTATATGATGAATTTTTAATTGTAAGGAAAGCACCTCTTAATGTGCTTGTATCACCAGAACCATTATAACTTACTCTTACATCAGCAGTTAATCTATATTTTTTCCCTGGTTTTACATTCGCATATTGTAAGAGGAACCCATCAGACACTCCTTGTCCCAATCTTCCTAAACGATTACCATTTTCAGTAACTATAGAACCATTATTAGCTTTCCAAACTGTATTTGTTTTTTCAAAATCACCACTACTAATTAAACTTAATGGATCTAATTCATCGGCTATTTTACTTGTTTGAGCAGTTACATCTCCAATAATAGAATAACCTTGTGTTAATAAAGTTGTCATTAATGTTACAGCTATTGCTGCTTTTCCTACTTTTACTATATTTTTATTCATATATGACTCCTTTCTATCTTGTCTCTTCTTTTTTCTTTTTACTTACAACAAAGTAAATAACAGCTGCAATTCCCATACATCCTATTAACATTTCGACAGAACGAGTACTATCAGATGTACGCACTTGATCTCCTAATACTGAAGAATTAACTTTATCATTCTTTTGTGTTGTATCTATTTGATCTCCTAATACTGAAGATGAAGTATCATCATCAGTATTTGTAGGATTGACTGGTTTTTTATCATCATCAGGATCTACAGGAGTAACTGGTTTCTTATCGTCATCAGGATCTGTAGGATTGACTGGCTTCTTATCGTCATCAGGATCTGTAGGATCTTCTGGTTTAACATCAGATGATTCTTTCTTTTCTACTACCATCACAAATTCAGAGAATAAATGATTTTCAAATACAATCTTATTATTTCCTGTTGTTGTATAAATAGCATCAATATCTTTTAATCCATCTCCATCTATATCATGTAATCTATAAATAGAAACTCCTCTATCCTTTAATTGTTCATCTAAAACCATTTCAAATTCTAGCAATAATGATGTTTCCTCAATTCTTGCAATCTCTCTTTTTTCAGAAGCATCTTGACTATCTCTTTCATATACAACAAGACTAATATCAAAATATTGATTAATCTCTGTATTCTTATCTTTCTCAATATCTACAAGATATTCATTAAGCTTTGATTTTGCTGCTAAGCTTAAATCAGATAACGGAATAATAGATGATTCAGCAACAACTTCAACATATTTTCCTTTATTTAATGATTTTCTAACAACATCTAAAGCAGATGAATCTTTCTTTAAAACTTTTTCTGCTTCTACTAAATTTGCAAAACCTACAACAACTTTATTAACTTGATCATCTATTGTAACTGGAGTTACATAAACTGTATTATTTTCATGTTCAATTCTGACCAAATCATCAATAGCATTTCTCAAATCATTTGCTGCCTTATTCACTTCTTCTTGAGAAGGTCTTGCTTGATTATTAATCTCATTTGCTTTTTCTAATGCTCTTACATATTTATTAACAGTTGCATTTGTATATTCTTGCAGATTAATCGTTTTTGTACTATTAATAACTTCTACTAATTCACTCTTGTCTACTGCTAATGTATAACCAGCAGTTAAGTCCATAGCTTCTTGGCTTGTTAAAATTTCATTAGTAACTAATACATATTCAATTTCACCTTTAAAATTACTAATTCCTGTTTGTCCTCCAATTGTAACACTATTAACTGAACTTGTAAGTTGTGAGAATACTTCAAATCCTCCTGTATTAGACACTGTCTTAACTTCTTTTCCATCAATTGTCAAACGATATTGATTCATATCATTAGACAATACAACTGTATGCCATTCATCTCTACTTAAAGGTATATCATTAAATCCTGCTTGTGACCCTGCTTTTGCATATACTATTTTCAATGTATTATTATTTAAAATAGCTAATGAAGAATATGTTCCATTTCCTCTTAAATCTGCGGCTGCATTATTAACACCTAATATAGCACTATCTCCACTGTCTGCAGGAGAACGTTTGAATTTAACAATAATTGAACCTGCTTTTATAGATTTTAAATCTTGAAGTGATTTATTAGTAGAATTAATATCATTATCTTGAAGATTTTCTACTCTTTGTCCATCAAATGTCTGATTTCCTTCTTCAAATGTCTTACTAATAATTGAATTACCTTTTAAAGCATCTAAATTAGCTTGATTATCATGTAAAATTTGTTCATCTAAAATTCCATCATCATTTTTAGCAACAATCTTATAATAGTTATTTTTACCATATCCACATTCATGAATAAATTCATTATTACTATCAGTAGCACTAATTGTTTTTATAACTTTATATGTTCCATCTTCTTTATCTGATACAGAAATAACATATTGACTAGCTGAAGCAACATCATTCCAACTTAATCTTACTGTACTATAACGTGATACTATATCAGCACTTAAATTATCCTTCACTGCTGTTGATGTACCTGTTACACGAATTTCTGCAATACTTGCTAAACGTGTTGCTGTTGTTGGCGCTTGTGCACTACCAGTAATTGTTATTTTTACATATTGAACATTTTCTTGAGGTTCAAATGAAACTGACTTCCATCCATCAGATGCCATCCAACTTCCTGTTGCCACGTTTCTATATGTGTTATTATCTGAACTAACAGAAATTGTATAATTTGTAATTCTACCATCATAGTTCCCTTGTCTTGGTAAATATCTGATACCATCTACTACTGATGCTCCCTTTAAGTTAGCTACAAGATATGCACCATTAGCATTTGAAATCCAATATGATAAAGGATCATTATCTTTAGCATTTAACGCTTTTGTTGAACTTGTTGCAGCACTTCCTCCTGCATTAACAACAGTAATATCATTTGATTTATCTTCAGGATTGTATCCAATATTAGCAATTGTATATAACTTATTGTTATTCTTTTCTTTATCAAAAGCTTCTCCATATACTGTTTCAATAATCGCATCATTTTCAATAGATGCAGCAATTTCACCTTGATCAGTATCTTTAACTATATATTTAAAAATCAATTCATTTGTTCCAGAACCAGAAACATATTCAGCAGTTGTTGGAATGCCACCAATGCTCAAGTTTAATTGACGTGATGTTCCATTAATCATAAATACTGCTTGATCAAATGATACTTTTATCTTTAATTCATCACCAATATTTACAACTTTATTTTCACTATCAATTTTTATACTTTCAATCTTTGGTGAGAAGACATTCACTTTTTTATCAGTAAGATAATCAAAATTAATTTTCATATATCTCATGATAAAATTCTCTTTCTCATAAACAATACCAATATGATCTTCATCTATTTGCACTAAACTTGAATATGCAAAACCACCATCATCAATAGTTTTATCATGTTTAACGGCTAATTTATCACCATTTATTTCACATAATCTAATATGTCCAACTCTTCTTGCTTTCTTTGAATTTGATAATGTTTTTGTACTATAAGCATCTCCACTTGCATTAGAAATAGCAATATATTCTTTTGAACCTTTTCCATCTAAATCAGCTTGAACTGTAATTGCTGATAATTGACAATATGGTTCACGAATATCAGTATCATAAACTTGTCCCCAAGTTTCTCCACAATCCTCACTAATAGAATATTGAACAACACCATAATCTCTCTTAGTATCAATATAAGAAGTGTTTCTCATAAATTGAACTAATCTTCCATCTTTTAATTGTAAAATTTGACTTTCAGTTAATTCATATGCAGAATCACCTTTTTGACTATTTAAAGTTTGTGATGTAATTGTTCTTTCTTCATCTGTTCCTTGATTAACAATTCTTCCATCATTAGGAGATTCTCCTCTTATCCAAGTTTTTCCACCATCATCACTATAAATGTTTGCTGAACTTTGACTACCTAAATTTGTTCCAACTCCATTTGTTGTGTAATAAATTGGGAAGATTAAACGAGTTGAACCATCAGCCTTTTTAGCTTTAATACCAGCACCAGGCCCTGTTCCCACAAATTTCATATAATCTTCTTTAATATATGGTGTTAAATCTCTTGGTTGATCCCAAGTTTCCCCATCATCTGTGCTTGTAAACATCCAAACATAAACAGTTTTTAAAACATGTAATTCTCCACTTTTTGTTCCTGAACCATTTAAATAAATATTTCCAACATTAACACCTTTCTTCAATAATTCTCCATTACTTGTACTTGTTAATGTTTCTGCATTATATCCTTGTACAACATAATCAGTTCTATTTCCTCTTCCATCATAAACAACACCATTTTCTTTAACTGTATATCGGTTATTTTGTCTATCATAAAGATTTAAATACCATTTTCCTTTAATCTTTTCATATGCGCTTGTTGAAGTTGCATCTATAGCTCCATTTGACTCTGGACAAATATCAACAAATAAATATGTTGTTCCATCAGCATGTAAAAGAACAGGATCTATAGCAACTGCTGATTGAGTACGTCTAGAATTTGGATAATATCCATCTTCAATAAAATCTCTACTCTTATCAAAATTACTATTTGTAGGCATATCTATAACAACATTATTTTCATTCCAAGTTTTTCCATCATCATCACTTGTTCTTACAACTGTTGCTATATCTCCCCAGTCATTGTAATGATATTTTCTTGCATCTGCTGCAGCAATAAGTTTTCCACTATCTGTTTTTACAATAGAAGGAATTCTATACATACTAACTGCCACACCATTAGGATCATCTCCTTCTTCTCCTGAATTAATCAATGTTCCTTTTTGCCATAAATTTGTCATTTCAGGAAGTTCTATAACATCAGTTGATTGGTGTAAAACTTTAACTTGACTTTCTTCAAGAACTTCATTATGAATTTGAACCATATCCATTGATCCATCAACATCATACTTTAGGGTAGTCCCAATATCTACTCCTCCTAAAGTTACACTATTTAAATTATTTTTTATTGTATTAAAGAAATTATATGTGATATCTGCTGTATCTATAACATCACCATCTAAATAAACTGTTGCTTTAGATTTTGAATTATCAATTTCTTTAAATGTATAAGTTAATGTATGCCAGTTTGTATTGTTAAGTGTTCCTGGCTTCAATGCAACATTGTAAGCATGAACTCCTGCACTACCTGCTGCTGATCTCTTCTCAAATCCAATAGTCTCTTGACCATTAACATTTCTCGAAACATATAAAACAGCATATTGATTTGCAGTTGTATTATTTGAAGCTCCTAAAAGTCCATTAACTCTTGCAACTGCTGTATTATCTCTGTCAACAACAACATTGAACTTAAATCTAAAAGTAATACTTCCAGATTTCATAGCAGTTTTGATTTTAGCTAAATTCTCTGTTGTATTTAACTCTTGACTATTTGCTCTTGCTGTATTAAGCGTCTTATCCAATTTTTTGTTTTCTATTTGGATTGCTGGTTCTAGTACCGCTTCTTCAGCAGAAGAATGAGTTGTTCCTCCTGCTATAATTGATAGCGATAACATAAATACCAATAAAAGTTTAATTATTCGACTCTTTTTCATTGTTTATCCCCTTTCTTTTTTTTAAAATAAATGGTACTGCTAATGATACTGCCAACATAACCCCATATAATAATGGTTCATATTGATCTCCAGTTTGTACTCTATTATTTTGTTTAATACTTTCTGTTTTTTGCTCAGTTTTATCATTATCAATTTCACTTCCTAGAACATCTGATTCAACAGAATCTGAATTATCATCTTTAATTGTTATATCAGGCTTCTTATTATCATCTGTTGGAGGTGTTGGTTGGCTTGGTTTATTTTCATCATCTGATGGAGGTGTTGGCTTTTCTTCATCCTCAGATGGAAGACTAGGTTTTTTATCATCTTCTGATGGTTTTTCAACCTCATCAACTTTTTCTTCATATACAAAGATATATTGATCACCTATTTTCCCATTAAAAGTAATACCATCTTCATTTCTTTCAAAATCAACTTTTTGATATTTTCCATCTATACCACCTACTAAGTAGAATGATTCAACTTCTTCATCTAATAATTCACTAGGAATATCTATTTCTACATGGAATGGCATATTTAAATCTTTCAAATCATAAGCCTGTTTATCATTAATCATTAATAATGCTTGTAAATTATAAAGTCCAAAAGCTTTTTCATTTTTATTAGATAAATCCAAATCAACTTCTTCTTGTTTTTCAATTAAAGAAACTTTCAACATAATTTTTTGCCCTTGTTGCGAAGCATCCTCAATTATTTTTTGAACTTCATCATTTTCATTAATAATGGCTTTCAATTCATCTAGATCATTTATAGATATATTATCTTGAAGCTCTACTTCCATTGATGTTGCTACTGTTAATTGCTCTATAGCATCTTTTAAAGAAGCAAGTGCTTCATCAACTTCTTTTATAGTTGAATCTAATTTTACATTTATATCTTTTGCATCATTCAGCGCTTTTTCAAATACATTTTTTGAATTATCTGTATAAATACTTAAGTCTTTTTCATCATATTTTTGAATAAGATTATTTAGTTCTGTTTTATCAACTAATTCTATATTTTGTGCTGTATAAGAAATTAATTGTGGTTGTGATGTACTACATCCAGATACAGAAACTTTATACACTTGATGAGATGGTAAATTTTCTAACTTTAAGATACCACTATCTCCTCTCACTTCATATTTCTTTGTACCTGCTTGAACTGTTAATTTTATATCTTTTACTCCACTTAATTGTTCTGTATCAAATGATATAGAATTTAATGTTTTACCAAAAGTTAAATTTGTTGTTGTATCCTCTCTATCACTAAATGGCATTTTTATGAATAGATTAGGTATAAATGTATCTTCATCCAAAATTCCAATTCCTTCAATAAATTGCTTTGTCATCATTAAATGTCCATTAGCACCTGGATGAAGTGCTTTACCTTGTCCAAATACACAATTATCTCCATAAACAAAGTATTGATCTTGATACATATATGGATATTTACCAACAACATTATGGAATGGTGTATATTGATCTATAAAAATACAATCCATTTCACTAGCTACTTCTTTCATAACTTGTGTATATTCTCTACATCTTGCATCTCTATCCCATTGTGTAGGTAATGGTGATCTTAAAACAACAATATCAGTTTTTGCTTTTGCCTTATTTATAAGTGTTTGTAATTGAGCTCTATATTGTTCAACTGATAGTACTGTTGAATCATTTGTACCTAACATAATAGAAACAATATCAGGACTATAACTATTTAATCTTTCATTGATAGTTGCCAATGTTGAGCTACCACTAACATCAATTGTTGCTCCTGAAACTGCTGTATTAACAACAATGTCATTTGTTCTTTTCAAATCATCTCTCAAATATTTTTCAAAAGATTGAGCAATTGTATCTTGACCCAATGAATATGCAGACCCATGAGTAATAGAATCTCCCATGAATAACCACGTTAATGAATCATCATTATCCATCTTGTTCTTTAATTGTTCTTGTAATGAGTCTAATGATTGTGTTTTCACACTTGCATTTTGACCCTCTCCAACTACACCACTCATTGTTCTTATTTGTACTTTTCCATCTTTTGATTGAATCTTGATGCTATATTTTGATCCTTTTTCTAATGGAGAAATAACAAATTCATTTCCTACTATATCAGTTATAGTTTTATCATCTAAAGTTAAAACATATGACCACTCTTGTATATCCTTATATGTTGGTATTTCAACCTCTAAAGAATTATCAGTACTTTGAATAATTGGTTTAATATCTTGAACATACTCTTCCACTTTATTCATATTTTTAAGATTAAAGTTAACCCCTACTGTACAAGGAAAATGACTTGTTGTTTTTATTGTCGCCTCACTTAATTGTTGGCCTATATTATAATGCCCCTTTTGATTTAACACACCATCTTTTAATGATTCATCTGTTACATCATGTTCTACAACAACAATTCTTTGATCATTATTTGCATTTGTAAATTCCTCTACAACCTCATCAACTACTCCACAATACTTTTCAATAATTGCATCAGTATCAACATTACCAATAGTATGCGGTTTTTGAATAACAGCAAATCCTTGCTGATTTCTTAATTCTAAAGACAATGTGATAAATTCTCTTAATTCTTCTTTAAAGCGATTGACATCATCTTGACTATAATCTTCTTTTCCAATCATATAAGCCATAGCTTTAGGATTAAATTCATTTTTATATGAATCAAATTTATTAATAATATCATTTAATGTTTGACCTTTTTTTCCTGCATTCATAACAAAACGTTGTTTTCCAGCAGTCGTATTACTACTTTGTGTCCATCTTATATATTCTTCAAAATGGCTTACATAATTTCTCATTCCCTGAACCTGATTATAGCTTCCTTGAACTTCTTCGCCTCCAACAAATAACCATGTATTATCTACATCATCATTAAACATATTAGATATTTGTGATCCTAATGAAATATCCATTTTATTTAATTTATTTGTTACAGCTACTGTATAAGCCTCTACTTCACTTTCAGACATAACTTCATCTGTGATTGTTACATAAGCAATTTCACCTTTAAATCCTGCCTTATTAACTCCATTATTAATAGCTCCACCAATTGTTAAAAAGTTTAAATTTGTAATTGCACTATTATTTAAGAAGTTGTGTAAATAATTTCCTGAGTGATTATAATTGCTTTCTTGTTTTCCATTAACTCTATTTTTAAAATAAGAAGTTGTTCCCTCAGTATATGCAGTTAATCCATAAGTCGTCCAACCATCTTCTGCTACTGCATTTCCGATATTATAACGAACTAAATTACTACCAATATCATACCTTAATACATTTGTATCTCCCTGCATAAAGCTAATACAATTGGCTGGATTAGGTGAACCAGTCAAATAGTTATCACTAGGTGTTACAGCATTTCTATCTTTAACATTTAATAATATTTCTCTATTATTAACTATCTTTTCTTTATCTGGTCTAAAAGAAATCAAAACTGTTCCTTGCTTTATTTCTTGTAAACGATTTATATTCTGTGAAAAACTTAAAACTTTTGTCCCATCAAATTTTTCATTTCCACCTAATAAAGAAACATGAAAGTTATTAACCTCTGCAGTCGCATGTCCTTGCACTGCCTCAATTCCTGTTTTATATGAATCTTTCACAACAGACGATTGAATACTTTCATCATTTGTACATTTAATAACATATCGTTCTTGAGTATTAACCCCTGAATCATTATCAATATATTCCAATCCATCTACTGTTGCTATAAGAGAAAGTTTTGTATCATCATCACCAACTCTATAAACATTATATCTGTCATGATTACCAACCTTGTTCCAAGAAATACGATTAGAACTATAACGTGCTTCAACTCTTGCATTGATGACTTCACTTGCATAAACATATGAAGGTGATGCCCCAATAATCACAGTTCCTATTAAAGTCCCAAATAAAAATTTTTTTAATTTTCCCATCTTATGCCTCCACAATAATCCTTTATACTTTCAAAACCTATTATAATTATTTTTATTAAAAAATCAATATATTTTACTAAAAATAATTATATTTTTTATTTGCCATTTTACTTAATTTTTGTTTTTCTTTTACTAATTCTTTTTCATCTAAAAATGTAGTTTTTTTTTTGAATTTGTGATATCATTTTGTTTATACATTATATAGGAGAAAACATAAATGGCAAAATTAAAAGATGTAGCTCAATTAGCTAATGTGTCTATAGCAACTGCTTCACGTATTTTAAATAATGATGCGTCATTAAGTGTTACTGAAGACACAAAAAAAGCTGTTTTACAAGCAGCTAAACAATTGCAATATATTGTCAAACCTAAAAAAACTACAAAAGTGACTTTTGCTATTGTACAATGGTATTCAATTGACGAAGAATTAAGCGATCCTTATTATCTTACTTTAAGGCAAGGTGTGGAAAGTTTTTTAAAATCTCATCAAATTGCTGTCAGACGTATTTTTTCAGATGATATTAATATTTACCAATCCCTTCATGATGTAAGTGGAATTATTTGCTTAGGAAAATTCAGTATTGAATACATTCACAAATTAAAGGCATTATGTGAAAAGATTATTCTATTAGATATGGATTTGATAAGTCCTTGTAGTGAGGTATGTATAGTTTTAGACTTTGATAACGCAGTTAAACAAGTCATAGACTATTTTCATATGCTAGGTTATAAGAAAGTTGGGTTTTTAGGTGGTATTGAACATGATGATGATAATCAACTCTATTTTGATACACGTCGAGGTTCTTTTGAAAAATATTGTCAAAAATATCAAATGGATTATCAAAAATATATTATGGAAGATAAATTTACTAGTGAATCTGGATATCAAATGATGACAGAAATGATTCAGTCTCAAGATTTACCTGAAGCTATCTTTGCAGCAAGTGATCCTATTGCTATAGGTGCTTTACGTGCTCTTTTTGACAACAACATTAAAGTTCCTGATGATATTTCAATTATTGGATTTGATAATATCGAATCAACTAATTTTACATCTCCACCATTAACAACTGTTTATGCTCCAGCTTATGAAATGGGAGAATTAGGTGCACAATTATTGTATTACTCACATTTAAAAAATGATTCTCTTAATCCAATGCGTATTCAATTACCATGTTATTTAATTGAAAGAGAATCATGTCAAAAAACAAAAAAAGAAACATAAAAATTGAAAATATTTAATTTAAAGTTATGAATAAAAAGGAAGATTGAATTCTATTATAATTAATAATAGTCTTTAATCTTCCTATCTTTTTATTTATTCATTAAAGCTTCATCAATGGCTTGAGCTGCTTTTTTACCTGCGCCCATAGCTAAAATAACTGTTGCTGCTCCTGTTACAACATCTCCACCAGCATAAACTCCATCTTTTGATGTTTTCATTGTTTCTTCATCAACAATAATACCACCCCATCTTTGTGTGTCTAATCCAGGTGTTGTCTGTCTAATTAATGGATTTGGACTTTGACCAATAGAGACAATAACTGTACCTGTTTCAATAACAAAGTTTGAACCCTCTTTCACAACGGGTCTTCTTCTTCCACTTTCATCTGGTTCACCTAATTCCATTTCCACACATTCCATAGATTGAACCCAGCCATTTTCTCCTTCTATTTTTACTGGATTTGTTAACAACTTGAAAATAATACCTTCTTCTTTAGCATGATGAACTTCTTCTGCTCGTGCAGGAACTTCTTCTGCCCCTCTACGATAAACAATATAAACCTTTTTTGCTCCTAAACGTTTTGCAGTTCTTGCAGCATCCATAGCAACATTCCCTGCCCCAATAACACAAACTGTATCAGTTATCTTAACAGGTGTAGGATGATTTGGGAATTCATACCCTTTCATTAAATTCACACGAGTTAAAAATTCATTGGCTGCATATACACCATTTAAATTTTCACCTGGAATTCCTTGAAAACGTGGTAACCCTGCACCACTTCCTACAAATATTGCTTCATAACCTTGTTCTTGTAATTCATCAATTGTTATTGATCTTCCAACAACAACATTTGTTTCAAATTTAACACCTAATTCAGCAACTCCATCTACTTCTTGTTGAACCAAACTCTTTGGCAAACGGAATTCTGGTATACCATATGATAAAACACCACCCGTTTTGTGTAATGCTTCATAAACAGTAACATCATAACCCTTTTTAGCAAGTTCTCCAGCACAAGTAATACCTGCTGGTCCACTTCCCACTACTGCAACTTTCTTTCCATTTTTTGCAATCTGAACAGTTTTCTTTTGCCCATGTTCTCTATGATAATCAGCAACAAATCTTTCTAAACGTCCAATTCCTACTGATTCCCCTTTTATCCCACGGACACATTTTCCTTCACATTGATTTTCTTGCGGACAAACACGACCACAAATAGCTGGTAAAGCATTTTCACTTGTTATGATTTCATATGCTTTCTCAAAATTCCCTTCTGCAACCTCTGAAATAAAAGCAGGTATAGGAACACCTACTGGACAGCCTTGTGTACATGGTTTATGTTTACAATTTAAGCAACGAGTTGCCTCCTCCATAGCTTGTTCTTTTGTATATCCTAAAGACACTTCTTCAAAATTTTTATTTCTCACATTTGGATCTTGCTCAGGCATTTTCACCTTTTCTAATGACATATTTGGCATTATTTTGCACCTCCCATTAAATTACACATACGATTAGCATTTTCATTAACTTGATGCTCCTCTTCAATAAACATTTTTTGACGTGCAATCAATTCATCAAAATCAACTTGTAATCCATCAAAGTCAGGACCATCAACACATGCAAACCTAATTTTTCCATCAACACTAACACGACAACATCCACACATTCCAGTTCCATCAATCATAATCGGATTTAATGATACAGATGTTTTTATATTTAACGGTTTAGTAACCCCAACAACTGCCTTCATCATTGGTACAGGCCCAATAGCAATAACTTCATCAATATTCTCTCCATTTTCTATTAATTGACTCAATTTATTTGTAACGAACCCTTTTTCTCCTAATGATCCATCATCAGTTGTAATATATACATTTTTACAAAACTTTCTAAATTCTTCTGCCATTAATACATATTGTGCTTCTCTTCCACCAATAATAACATCAACATCAACACCCATTTCTGCCAAAGCTCTTAATTGTGGATATAAAGGTGCACTTCCAACCCCACCTGCAACTCCAACAACATGTTGAGATTGATGTAATACAGTTGGTGCTCCTAAAGGACCAACAAAATCAGTTAATTCATCACCTTCATTTAATTGAGCAAGTTCTTTTGTTGAATACCCTACAATCTGATAAATAATTGTAATTGTTTCTTTTTCCCTATCATAATCTGCAATTGTCAATGGAATTCTTTCTCCATCCTCACCAACACGAAGAATAATAAATTGTCCTGGCTCACATTTTCTAGCTACATAAGGAGCATGAATTTCCATGAGTTCAACTACATCATTCAATACCTCTTTACGTAAAATTTTATACATAACAGATTCCCTCCTCTATTTCATTTCAATCATATATTTCATGATAATCATGCATTAACAAGAAATTTAAAAAATTATATCATAATAACAATTTTTTTACAACTGTCATTAAAATAACTCTGTGTATTTTTACGAACATTTATGAGAACATTCTTGACCGAGTTCTCAATAATCGATATGATAAAGAAAAAGGAGAATTTTATGGATAAAAGAATTATATTTTTTGACATAGATGGAACATTATTAGATGAAGAAACATCAACTGTTCCTTTATCAACTATTACAGCTATCCATCAAGCTAGAGATAATGGGCATATATGTATTATTAATACTGGTAGACCTATTTCAACTATTGATCAAAAAGTAAAGGATATTGGTTTTGATGGATACATTTGTGGATGTGGAACTTATATAGAATATCATCATCAAACAATTTTTCATACAGAATTACCTTATCAACTTCGAAAAGATCTCATTCAAATGATTTTTGAATGTAAAGTAGAAGCTGTTTTAGAAGGTAAGAATGGTGTTTATTTTTTATCAGAAAATCACAACCAATTCATTAATTATTTTAAACAAAAATATATTGAAGAAGGATTTCAGGTAAGTACATTCCACCCAGGAGATATAGTTACGTTTGATAAATTTACAGTGTGGTATGATGAAAAAGCTGATATCAAACGTTTTAAAGCATTTCTCAATCCTTATTTTGAGATTATTCAAAGAGATATTGACTTTATAGAAGTCGTTCCCAAAAATCACTCTAAAGCATCAGGTATTCAAACACTAATAGATTATTTACATATGTCATTAGAACAAACAATAAGTATTGGTGATTCTACAAATGATCTCTCTATGTTATCCTATACAAAAGAATCCATTGCAATGGGAAATAGTAACCCTCTTCTTTTTGATATTGTTACATATTGTACAAAACATATTAAAGAAGATGGTATTGAACATGCTTTAAAACACTTTCACATCATATAAATGAAATCACAAAAAAAGAACGTGGGGAAACGTTCTTTTTGTTTATAGACGATTGAATATTCAGGGAGAGGGGTCGCCTATATTTTTATTATATGTCTTTTCTTAAGACACCTATATATTAACCTTGTCATATGAATTCTCTGTGAACAATTTATTCATTTTACACTTTTTGTAATTGACCTTGACAAATTTTCAATTGAACATCTAAACACATTGCAAATTCTTTAGAATGTGTAACAACAATAACACACTTATTTTTTTCATGAGCCAGTTGGACAAACGTATCAATAATCCCTTTAGATGTTTCTTCATCAAGATTTCCTGTTGGTTCATCACAAAGAATTAAATCAACATCTTTAGCCATTGCTCTTGCTATAGCAACTCGTTGTTGTTGTCCACCAGAAAGTTTACGAATATCTCGCTTACTTTCATCCTCATTTAAACCTAATTCTTCTAATAATTCTATGGCTAATGCTTTCTTATTTGAAGTATGGATATGTGCTATATCCATAGCGTTCATAACATTTTGTATAGAATTCATATAAGTAATAAGATTATATGATTGAAAAACAATAGAAACATGATTCTTTCTATATTTTGTTAAACCTATTTTTGCAATATCTTTTCCTTTATAAAGAATTCTTCCACTTTTAGGACTATCTAATCCTCCTGCCAAAACAAGTGATGTTGTTTTTCCACTACCACTTGCTCCAATAATTGCATAAGATTTTCCTTTTTCAAAATGATAAGTTGCATCTTTTAAAATATTGACTTGTTTATTACCATCTTTATAATAATAACAAACTTTATCAAAGCTCAATATAATATCATTCATAACTACATCTCCTTTCTTATTAATATTTCTCTTGGTGATAACCTCAAAATATAAACAGAAGGTAAAATAATAGATACAATACAAATTAATCCTGTAATTTGAGCAAGTTGTAAAATAGTTTCTGTTGTTAATGAAACATCAAGAGCAGTATCCGTTGGTGCTTGCATCGCTTTATTAAAAATATTTTTTTCTTTAAATTTATCATTAGATGATAATGTTTGTTGTTCATTATCACTTATTTCCATTTTTGGTTGTTCTTGTTGGTTTTGTGAATTTTCCAATATTGAACTCATGACATTAGAAACCATCTTTCCAGTTCCCAAAGACAAAGCAAATGCTAAAGAAAAAACAATACCAATTTCAATCAATTGTTGTAATATAATTTTTAATTTTGATTGTCCTAAAGATAAGAAAACACCAAATTCATAAAATCTATGTCGTAGTGTTAAAATTAGTACTAAACACAAAATAAAACTTCCTGTTATTATAACAATCCATAAAAAAATTGTTGCAAAAGATTGCATATTTTCTAATGATGAAATACTTCTTTGATAACTATGATCATTAGCATCTAAAGTATATATATCAAAATCAATTATTTTCTTTGATTGAGCTAATTCTTTAAATTCATCAATATGTTCTGGATCATCTAAATAGTATGTTGCACTTGATATATCAGTCGTACTATTATTCAGTTTTTGAGCAGTTTTTAAGCTTGTATAAATTTGATTTATTGGATTTTGACGATTACTCATCATTCCTCCCATTTGACTTGTTGTTTCTACCTCATATATTCCAACAACTTTTAAAGTCTCTGAAATTTCTTCATCATCATGTGTTGCAATAACTTGAAATGTAGAGCCAACTTTTAAATCATTATCATTAGCTAAATTAACTTCTATAACACAATTCTTTGTCTGATTATCTTTCTCGGTTAATAATCTACCACTCTTTAATACATAATTTTCTTTTGTAAATTCACTAACATAAGCCATTGTTGTATATCCTACAACTGTAAAGTCATTTTGATCTAACATTCTTGGTTGATCCATTTGTGGTAGTTGCCTTTTTGATTCTGTACTATCATTATCTTCATTTGTTTTAACAGGTTCAATATCATCACTTGATACACTTGTATTTACCATATAATTATAATGATCAACATATTGTAATTCTTTTAATGAATCAGCCATCTCTATAGTCATTGGTTGAATTGTTGCATCTAACGCTTCACCTTTCTCACGTCCTTTCATCATATTTCTCATGTTATAGGAAAGGGTTACCTCACTTCCCAAAGATGTTCTGACTTGTTCCATTGATTTTGATGTTGCATTTTGGATAGATAATCCTGCAATGACAAGATTTGTTACAATACACATCAAAATAAATAAAATAAGTGTTTTTCCAATATTCTTCTTAATACTTAAATAAGCATTTTTTATCATAAACAATCCTCCTCTCATAACACTTATTTTAATTAAGAAATTTATTTGAATAGTCAAGAGAATATGTGAAAAAATATTATATAAAGAAAATATTTATCTTAAACAATGAAATATATCATTTTATAATGATTAATGATATACTTTTATAAAGGTGATTTTGATGAGTATCTTAAAAAAATTAGAAATCGGACATAACTTTTCTTCATCTGAAAAAGCAATTGCACAATATATTCTTACAAATACAGAAGAAGTACTGAATCTTTCAACTGTCAAACTCGCTCAAAAAACATATACTTCTCCTGCTACTATTGTTCGTTTATGTCAGAAATTAAATTATAAAGGATATAATGATTTTAAAATAGATTTAGCAGCTAATTTGCAATATGTTTTATCACATCATGAAAGTATTAATGCTAATTTTCCTTTTGATAAAAATACGAATACTTCACATATAAGCAATAAAATTGCTCGTCTTTATAAAAAAAGTATTGATGAAACAATTCATATAATAGATCAAGAACAATTACGTAAAAGTATTTTACTTTTGGATAAAGCAGATGTTATTGATATATATGGAGTCTCTGGTCCATTAAGAATGGCTAGTGATTTTCAATATAAAATGTTTAGAATTGGAAAAAATGTTAATATTGCCCCTATGGTTAATGAACAATTATTTCAAGCTGCACTATCAACCCCTAAACATTGTGCCATCCTTGTTTCCTATTCAGGAGAAACCGAAGAAGTGATTAATGCTGCTAAAATACTCAAAAATCAAAAGACACCAATAATTGGTATTACATCTTTAGGAGAAAATCAACTTTCTCAATATTGTGAATATGTTTTAAATTTAGACAGTCGAGAACAAATTTATAATAAAATATCTACATTAGGTTCTACAATTTCTATTCATTTGATCTTTGATATTCTATATACTGGTATATTCTCTAGACATTATGAAGAATCATTTCAAACTAAATATCAAACAGATATCTTAATCGATCATAGACTAAAAAAATAACTCTAAGATATAAATTATACCTTAGAGTTTTCTTTTTTATTGTTCTTGTTTTCTCCTAATAGCAACCATAACCAATCCTATAATACTCATAAATGCTAATAATAATATTATTATAAAATCTGTAGAGTCATATGTGTTAATTAGAGTTTTTTTATGATTTATATTATTATCTAAATAATCGGTCTTATCATTACTTGGTTTTTCTATCTGAATAGTTGCAGATTTTAATTTTTGAATATTGATTTTTTTATTGATGATATTTGTCTTATCATCTGCATATTCAAATTCAATTATATACTTTTGCAAATCTTTCTCATAAGAATGAATTGTTTTATTTTCAACCAAGATATATTGAATAGCCTTATTATATTGTCCATTTGTAAAGGTTGCGATATCATAATGTTGACTTTCCGCTTGTCCATTCTTATCCGTTTTTAATATTTCAAGTATATTTCCATATATATCCTTTAAAACATATTCTACATTTGTTAGTGGTTCTTGTGTATTCTTGTCAACTACATTAAGAACAACTTGCCCTTTTACACGTTCATTTGCAGTAACGATTATCTTATCATTCATATAATCTTCTACTTTTACACTTACATCACTCATTTTCAAATAACCTTTTGGTGCAAATATTTGTTTAATTGTATAACTTTCGCTTGGAGTCAATCCTTTAATCATATGATTATTTATTTGACTTTCCCATTCATCAATAACTCTTCCATCCTTATCTATCAATTCAAATCTTGCACCCTCTATACTATCTTTTGAAACTGTATCAATATGTTTAATTTGAATTTGTCCTTTTTGTGCCATAGTATCTGTATCAATTGTTGTTAAAAACACAACTCCACCACTTGGTAAACTTATTTCCATTCCCTCTGAAAAATTAATATCTTTATGCATATTCTTAATAATTGGATATCCTAAATCATTTACTTCTCTATCATCATCAAAATAGCAATATTCCAAAATTGTATGAGATGTAGTTGTGGCATTATCATAAACATTAACAGTTTTAGCTATGTTTGAATCATTAACAATCATGTAAGTCATTTGATTATTATTCGTCTTTACACCTACTGCTCTTAATCCATTTAAATCTTTAGACCATGATGCATTAACAACAGAACTATGACGCGGAAATAAATGAGTCATAAGTGACCATGTATAAAAATGTGGTCTTATTTTTTCTTCTTCTGGTTGATTATATACTCTATTTGCAATAGAATTCCAAAATCCCCATTGTTTTAATGAGCGAATATCTGTAGATGGGAAACCATTTTTTTGATCATGCATTGCATCATCTAAACCCCAAATTGCTACTCCTGACAATCCTCCACGCATAACTTGTGATACTGCATCTGCCATAATAACACCATAACTAAACTCTTTAACATAAGGTTGTGAATCACCATCTGTTTTGCCTGTAACCATTCCTATTTCAGTCATATAAAAATCCTTACCAGTAACAGTATTTCTTTGTTCTTTAACAATTTTTTCAATTTCTCCATTTGTAATTTCATCAATAGATGGATACATATGTACATCATACAAACCTATTTTTTGATTCATTGATAAATCACTCTCTAAATTATTTAACCATGTATGTCCATCATCCCACACAGTATCAGGACCTGTAATTTGAACTTTATCTAAAATATTAATTTTTTCAAATGCATTATGTAAATAACTAATACCTTTTGCCCATTTACCATAATCCTCACAATATGACCAATCTGTATTTGCTTCATTAACATAGTTAAAATATTTAATACATGTATATCCCTTCTCATTAATCAAATAATTCATTAATCCTGAAATCATTTCCGCCCATAATGGACTATCAACAGTAACACCTGAAAATTTACCCTTAAATCTATCAGGTGCTTCCCATTCCCCTAATATCACTTCAATATGTCTACTTTCTAGATAATCTAACTCCTGAATGAGTGCTTTCATATCATCACTTTCAAAATCATAAATAGGTTTCTTATTATTGTCTAGCCCTTTACAATATGTTGTTGCATAAATCATACATCTTATAAAAGATGGATTTAAATAATCCACTCTTTTACATACCATAGTCCACTCTTCATCTGTTAATGGATGAACTTGATATGGATCCCACTGTACACCTAATCCCTTAAAATCTTTTGTAATCACATCATTAACATCAAAATGAATTTCTCCAGTTTCCAGATTATCAATATTCACATTTCCTACTTTTTCAATTTTAACATTATCTATAAATATATTTTCTATAATAACATCACTATTTTTTCCAACATCAAACTGAAGTTTTGTATTCTTTGTTGTACCTAATAAATTATTACTTTTAATAGAAAATTCAAAATTAAATTTTTTGAATTCTGTTGATAATTCTAATGTCCTATCATCCAAATACTTTACATTATAATCATTTGTATCTTGAATACTAAAATGAATACTTGATTCTTTATCAGCCTTTATATCAAACGAAACTTTATAAACCCCATTATTAAGTATAATATCTTTTTGAAAAAATTGAGCATCCCACCAATTATTTCCTTGGCAACTAGCAAAAGTTAATACACCTTCTTCATTTTGAGAGTCTATACTTAAGTCTGAACCATTACTATTATAAACTTCCCATCCTGCAACTCCATTATCAAATAGTCCATTAAAAACATATTCACTACTCATATCTTCTATTTCAATAAACTGTATATTATCAATTCCTATATTTGCACTCGTTAAATCTGAATTCCCATCGCCTTGACTCAAATGAAATGCAATCGATTCCTTTGCATCATTTCTTTTTACAAAAGTAAATTCAAAAGAATTTTTTCCATCCTTTAAATTTAACAAAGTTCTATCAAGAACCTTCATTTCATAATTGTTGGTATTTTCAATATCAAAACTTATCGTTCCTTCTTTATCAGAATTAACATCAAAACTTACCTTATAAATTTTCTTTGGTTTAAGTACAATATTATCTTTTTTAAGAGTCAAATCCCACCAATTTTCATTTATTTGATTGATTTTAACTTGAATGTTATCTTCTGTACCACTCAATGTGCCAGAAACACCATTAGCTTCATTTAATATCCATTGTCCTTTTTTCTGTACAGGAACCTCTTTTATAGATACATTTCTAAAAAAATATTCTTTTCCTAAATTTTTGTCTTCTCCAATATGATAAACAAGTTGTGACAATCCATCATCATTTTGAATAAAATCAAATTCATACTTTTGATATTCAGTCTTAAGTGTTAAATCTGTATCATCTAATCGTTTTGTATAATTATCTTGATTTTCAAAGGTAACCTTTATACTCACTTCTTCATTTGCTTTTCCTTCAAAAGATAGACGATATTTTTGCCCATTACTTAATTTAATATTTGATTGCTTAAAACCAAGTTCCCAATAATTATTATTTCCTTTAGTTGGACTAAATAATAACTCATTATTCTTAACTTGAAGAACTCCATCTGTTGCTTCTTTTTTATTAATTTTCCAGTAATCAGTTCCCTGAGAAAAATCACCATTCAAAACATAGTTATCAATTGCACAAACTTGATTATACACCCCTAAACATAAAAAGAAACTTAATAAAATTGTCATTAACTTCTTCATACTTTCTCCTCCTTCATACATTAATATTATCATTTTCTTTTATTTAAACAATATCTATGAAAGTGTTTTCAATAACATTTCACTTTTCATTTCATATTTTATAACAAATATGAAAAGTCTTTTCATTTCACATCTTTTTTTATTTATTCAACAAAAAAAGATAATTTATTTTTATAAATCATCTTATCAAATCTATATTAAATTATTTTTGAATATTATCTTCTACTCCTGTTTGAATAACATAAATTTCATTAGGTACACAAACAATTTGTTTACTACTTCCTTGATTAACCCAACCTACTTTTTCACAATCATGATTTGGGCATTCAACATTGATAGCATGATATTTTCCATCTTTCACTTCTAATGAAAAATTTCCATAACTTCCTTTCAATGTATATACCTTATCAATTTTTATATCTATTGTTTCTACCACCTGATTTTTATAATAAACTTCTACAACTTCTTTCTCTCCTTGTAGTAATTGAAAAACAAAATATCCTCCACCTATAAGCAACACTAATATAATAATAACTATTAAATCCTTTTTTTTCATTCTTCTTTCCTCTCTAATAATCCATATAGCTTTTTTAACGGTGTTACCATCAAAATACTATAAAAACTTATTGCTCCAAAAACATTTAAAAACCAATCATCAATATCTGCTGAACCAGTTTGCAATATCATTTGTAACAATTCTACTCCTGCAACTAAAAAACTTATCGTTATAAAAAAAACGAACCACTTTCTCTGAATCCTAAAAAATGCAGGTAAGAAATATGCCATTGGCATAAATATGATTAAATTTCCTATTATATTTATTAAAATACTTTCTAAACTTAATATTCCTAATTGATATCCATGAACAAATATACGAATAGTTCTCATAAATTCAAGATTAATAAGATCAAATCCTATTAAATGCTGTGCATTTCTCCCAAAATCAGGATCAAATAATAAAACATATCCTAAATTTAATATATATATCATAAATACAATAACGTGTGCTCTATAAATACTCTGATATTGTTGACTTTTTTCTCTTTTATAAATATGAAAAAAAGTAAACCCAACAATTGAAATCATTTGTGTAGATATCACAATAATTTTTTGTAATACTGTAAACATTAATTCTTCAGATAATATATAAATAAATTGTGTTCCCAACGCTATTATTAATATCAATAAGAAAAAATATTTTATTTTCTCCAATTTTATCACCTTAAATTTATGTTATTAAAGTCTATCAAATAAGTCAACTCTTTTTTTCTCATAATATTACTTTTATAAATGATCAAAAAAGTATATAATAGAGAAAAGGAGGAGAATATTATGATTAAAATTATGTTAGCATGTAGTGCTGGTATGTCAACAAGTTTACTTGTAACTCGTATGGAAAAATCAGCAGCTGAAAAAGGATTAGAATGTAAAATTTGGGCAGTAAGTGAATCTGCATTAGTAAGTGAATATGCTGCAGATCCTGCAGATGTTATTTTGGTAGGACCTCAAGTAAGATTCCGTTTAAATGCTATTAAAGAACAAGTTAAAAATGCTATTCCTGTTGATGTTATTGATATGCGTACTTATGGTATGATGGATGGAGCAAAAACTTTAGACCAAGCATTAAAATTAATTGAAGATTTTAAATAATAATTAAGAAAGAGTTTTGATTAAAGCTCTTTTTTATTTTGTAAAATATTTTTTATAACTTGTCTTATTTCTTTCATTCGTACTTCTTCAAATAATGGGTGATCTTTTAACCATTTTCTATTTAATGGTGATGGGTGTGGTAAAACATATAAAGGTTTTCCTTTATATGTATGATTATTAAAAACAAGATTTTCTAATGGTTCATCTTTAAAGAAATACTGTGCAGCATAACTTCCTATAACAATATATATTTCTGGTTCAATAATTTCTAATTCACGTTTTAAAAATAAATCTGCACACATAACACTTGGAGGATTATCTCCTGTTGTTTTTGCTTTTCCAGGATAACATCTTCCCACAGATGTAATATAAAAATGATGAGGATTATCAAACTCTTCTCTTGTTATGTGATACCAATCATTAAGAAGCTTTTTTCCACTTATATCATTAAACGGTTTTCCTGTCTCCATTACTTTTTTTGATGGAGCTTGGCTAATTTGCATAATTAACGAATCTTTTTGTCCTTGAAATATTGGACGTGGCATATTATCAAATATATCTTTACATCTATCACACATTATTAAATCTCTTTTTAACTTTTGAAAATCGTCCATTTTTATCTTCCTCTATTTATATTCTTTTCTTTATTTTAGCATTTTTCTTAAAGATTATGCTATTAAATTTTTTATAACAAAAAAGATGTTACCTTGAAAAAGTAACATCCTTTCTATTCTTATTTTTTATCAGTTTTTGCTTCTTTTGGAGCAAACTTTGTTTCATAATCATAAATTGTTCTTAAAATTGCTTCCATATCTACTACCATTGGCATTCTTGGATTAGCTGGAGTACATTGATCTTCATAAGCATTCATTGCAATTCTATGAACTGATTCTTCCCAAGCTTCTTTTTCAATACCTTGAGATTTAATGTTGCAAGCAACACCAACTTTAGCACATAATTCTTCACATGCATCAGCAAACATTCTTACGCCTTCTTCAGGAGTTTTTGGATTTAATCCAATTAATTGAGCTAATTCCATGTATTTAACATCTGCTTTATAGTTTTCAATCTTAGGCCAAATATTTAACTTAGTTGGAATAGTACCATTATATCTAATAACATGTGGTAATAAGATACCATTAGTACGTCCATGAGGAATATGCCATTCTCCACCAATTTTATGAGCTAATGAGTGGTTCATTCCTAAGAATGCATTTGCAAATGCCATACCTGCAATTGTTGCAGCATTATGCATTTTTTCTCTTGCTTCTGGATCATTTTTACCATTCTTAACTGATTTTTCTAAGTAATCAAATACTAATTTAACTGCTTGTTTTGCCCATCCATCAGTAAAATCAGATGCTAAAATTGAAACATAAGCTTCTACTGCATGAGTTAATACATCAATTCCTGTATCAGCAGCAATTGAAGCTGGTAAACTCATAACGAATTCTGGATCTACAATAGCTACTGTTGGAGTTAAAGCATAGTCAGTTAATGGATACTTTTTATTTGCTTTTTTATCAGTAATAACTGCGAATGGAGTTACTTCTGAACCAGTTCCTGAAGTTGTAGGAATACAAATTAATCTTGCTTTCTTTCCTAATTCAGGGAACTTAAATGCACGTTTTCTAATATCCATGAATTTTTGTTTGATATCATCAAAGTTAACTTCTGGATGTTCATACATTAACCACATAACTTTAGCTGCATCCATTGCTGAACCTCCACCTAAAGCAATGATAACATCAGGATTGAATTTTCTCATTAATTCAACACCTTCCATAACTGTATCAATGCTTGGATCTGGTTCAACATCAAAGTATAATTCTATATCTACTTTATTTCTTCTACGTTTAATTGCATCTTCAATTTTAGCAACATATCCTAAATTATACATTCCATGGTCAGTAACAATCATTGCTTTTTCCATGTATTTCATATCTCTTAAATATCTAATTGAATTTCTTTCAAAGTAGATTTTTGGAGGAAGTTTAACCCATTGCATATTGTTATTACGTCTCCCTATTCTCTTAATATTTATTAAGTTTACAGCACTTACGTTATTAGAAACAGAGTTATGTCCATAAGAACCACAACCTAAAGTTAATGATGGAATAAATGCGTTGTAAACAGAACCAATACCACCAAATGTAGATGGGGCATTTTCGATAACACGAATTGCTTTACATTTTAATCCAAATTCTACTGAAATATCATGATTTTGTGTATGAATTGCAGCAGAGTGTCCTAAACCATTAAATTCTACCATTGCAGCAGATTTAGCAATACCATCTTCAGTTGAAGAAGCTTTTAATACAGCTAATACTGGAGATAATTTTTCTCTTGTTAATGGTTCATTTGGTCCAACTTCTTTACATTCAGCAAGAAGGATTTGAGTATCTTCAGGTACTTTAATTCCTGCTTGTTCAGCAATCCAAGTTGCAGGTTTACCAACAACTGCAGGTAATACACCTTTGTCTTTATCTGGGAACATATAATTTTCAAGTTTTGTTTTTTCTTCCCCATTGACCCAATATACTTTAAAACGACTAATTTCTTCTTTAAATTCTTTATAAATTTCATGGTCAACAATTGCAGCTTGTTCAGATGCACAAATCATACCATTGTCAAATGATTTTGATAAAACAATATCATTAACTGCTCTCTTTAATACACATGATTTTTCAACATATGCAGGAACATTTCCAGCTCCTACACCTAATGCAGGTTTACCACAAGAGTAAGCAGCTTTAACCATTGCATTACCACCAGTTGCTAAGATAGTAGCAATTCCTGGATGATTCATCAATGCTGTTGTTGCATACATTGATTTCATTCCTAACCATTGAATACAATTTTCTGGTGCTCCAGCAGCAACTGCAGCATCTCTAATTACTTTTGCAGCTTGTACTGAACATTCATATGCAGATGGATGGAATGAGAAAATAATTGGATTTCTTGTCTTTAATGAAATTAAAGATTTGAAAATAACTGTAGATGTTGGATTTGTTGTTGGAACAATACCACATACAACACCAACTGGTTCAGCAATTTCAGTAACACCTGTTAAAGGATCTTCACTAATAATTCCTACAGTTTTTAAGTGACGAAGATTGCTTGTTACATATTCACAGGCAAATAAGTTCTTAACAGCCTTATCTTCAAATACACCTCTACCTGTTTCATTAACTGCTGCTTCTGCTAAAACACCGTGTTGGTCTAATCCAGCAACAGAGCATTTAGCTACGATATAATCTACAGCATCTTGATCAAATGATTCAAATTTGTCTAATGCAACTAATGCTTTTTGTACTAGCTCATCAACATGAGCATCAATTTGTTCATTAGTCCATTCAACAGCCTTTGGGGCTTCTTGTTTTACAGCTTTTTTTTCTGCCATTTTTCTTCCTCCAAATATAATATCTTTATAACGTAAATATACTATATTCCTTGTGAAAAAACAAGCATGATGACAATATTTCATAAAATAAAAAAGGACTTTTTTAATGAAAGCCTTTCCTTTTTATACTTTAAATATGTGTTAAACGTTTACCTCAAAATATCATTTATCAAACTTACTTTGAATAATGCAGATAATTGCTTTTTGTGTTGTTAAAAATTCTTTATAATAAGTCAAAAAAAGAAAGCAAAGCCTTCTTTATAAAATATATATAATATATGAAATGTATGAAATCAACATAAGAAACGCTCCATATTTCTTAAGTTTCATATCTTTTCCAATAAATAACATAAAGAGAATAATTGCACCTATTGAAATAACCCCATCAATAATAAAACTACTTGCAAACGGAATTCCTTGAGGCGCAACTAATGAAGCTGTTCCCAATACAAATAGAATATTGAAAATATTACTTCCAATAATATTTCCTATAGCAATATCATTCTTTCCTTTAAATGATGCACTTACTGAAGTTACCAACTCTGGTAAAGATGTTCCAATAGATACTATTGTCAATCCAATAATACGATCAGCAACTCCAAATTCCTTCGCTATATAACTTGCTGAATCTACTGTTACTTGACTTCCAACAACAACACAAACAATACCTAATACTATCATTATTATTAATTTCCATAAACGATCATTTTCATCTAATTCAGGAATATCATCTACTGCTGTATCATCACCTTTTTTTGTTAAGCGATACAAATAGTATAAGAAAACAAGGAAAAATGCCCATAATATGCAACCATCTAATTTTGAGATACTACCTCCTAAATATCCTAATGTTAATAAAACGATTGTTATTAATATGACAAAAGGTGTTTCAATAAAATAAGTATTCTTTTTAATTGTAAGTGCTCCAATAATTCCAGAAACACCTAATATCAATAAAACATTGACTATATTGCTTCCAATAATATTTCCGATTGCTATTCCTGCTGTTCCTTTAAATGATGAAGCAATACTCACTGCAGCTTCAGGTGCACTTGTTCCAAATGCAACAATTGTTAATCCGATTACAATTTGTGGAATGTTTAACATTGCTGCTACTTTTGATGCCCCTTCAACAAAGACATCTGCACCTTTAATTAACAAAATAAATCCTACAATTAATAATACAATATTCAATATCATCTTTTTTCCTCCTATTACTCAAAAATAAAACAAGACTTTTATACCATTATTAAAAATAACGATATAAAGGTCTTGCTAACCACAAATGTGTCCACCTCATCCGGTTATTTAACGTGATGACGAATGAAGTACGAAGAAGCTACTCCCCTTTGTTATGAAGTAGTATATCATAAATATACATAAAATCAAGTCTATTCAGTAAATTATCGTATTCATAAATTCTACAAAATTTGATAAATCATAACCATCAAAGGCATTGTTATAATACTAAATATAACACTCATCACATTCATAACACTTGCATATCCAGGATGCTTGTTATACAACTGAGCAAATTGTGTTATTGTTGCTGCAGCAGGTGCACTGGCTGCTAAAATAGTAATAAGAAATATTTGTATAGCATCTTTTGATAAGTTTGTTAATCCACTCAATTTAAATAAAAATACAATAATTAATGGAAAAACAACCAATCGCATAAGACAAATAAAATAAGTTCTTTTCTCACTGAAAATATCTCTAAAATTCATGTTTCCTATCAACATTCCAATAACTATCATTGCAACTGGTCCCATCATTGATCCCACTTTATCTATGGTTGTTAATACTAAATTTGGTAATTGAATTTGTGAAAAGAATATAAATAAACCAATTATAATAGCTAACACATTAATATTTAAAAATATTTTTTTAAAATCATAATTCTTTTCATTGCAAACTAAACTTTTAGCATGTGTCCATAATAAAATTGTTTGAATAACCATATATCCACTTGTATATAATACCCATTCTTTTCCCAATATAGCACCCACAAGTGGTATAATTAAATTTCCAGAATTTGAATAGATAATTGTCGCTTTTTCTATTGGCGCAAAACCAAATATTTTTGCTAATATTTCAGTTAATGGGATATAAATAAGATGAACAATAAATGCTCCTAAAAAAGCTAATCCTAATCCCATTAATTTATCTGGTGTATATTCTATTGTAAATGACGTAATAATTGCACATGGTGAAACAACAAATAACAATAATTTTGATAAAACTTTACTATCATCAGTTGATAATGTTTTTGTTTTAACCAATAAAAAACCAAAAAATATCATAATAAATAACTGACATATCTGTTGTACTAATAAAAGACTTAACTCCATTTCTAATCTCTCCTTGCATTAAGTATATATCAATTTCCTCAAGTTTATAAAATTATTTCATAAAAAGAAAACATATTTTATATCTTTATTAGAATTCTATAAAGTCTTCATTTTTAAAACAACTTAGAAATGAAATAGAAAATGGATATTATAAAACATATGAAAAGACTGAATAAATACTCCAGCCTATTAATAATTATTATATTATTGTATTTTAATCATTTAAATTTAATAATATTTATACCTACTAAAATTAGTATAAAAAAGAACTTTACCCATTAAAAATATTTTTATAGATTCTTTTTCCTTTAAAAATATAATTTTTAACAGATTAAAAAGAGTTCACTCTGAACTCTTTTATTTCACTTTCACAGTTTTTGCTGCACTATATGTTCCATAGTATTTCTTTCCACTTACTGTCTTATAAGCTCTTACTTTGACTTTATAATTCTTTTTGCTTGTAAGTTTTGTTAGTGTCTTTGATGCACTCTTGCTTGACACTGTTGTGTATGTCCACTTCTTACTTCCACTCTTTTGATAAGCTATTTGATATCCACTTGCTCCCGTTACTTTTTTATATTTAACTGTGATCTTCTTCTTTGCACTACTCTTTGCACTACTGATTGTTACTTTCTTTGGTACGATATAGAATGTCTTTGTGATACTTCCTGTATAGTTCCCTTTTCCTGTAATCTTGACAGTTCCTTTTCCTGTTGACTTATTCTTTCCATAACTTACTGTATAACTTATTCCTTTAGTTAAAGTTCTTCCATTATATTTTACTGTTATGCTTGGTTTAATTTGTTTACCAGTATATGCTTTATTACTAATCTTTGAATATGTGAGTTTTGATACACCTCTTTTAGCTATTGTAAATGTTTTTGTAATAGTTCCTGTATAGTTTCCTTTTCCTGTGATTTTTACAGTTCCTTTTCCAGCATTAACATTATTTGTATATGAAACTGTATAATTTACATCTTTTACTAATGTTGTATTACCATATTTTACTTTAACAGTTGGTTTTAATGCACTTCCTGTATAAGTTGCACTATTAACTGTTACAATAGCTTTAGCCATGTTATACTTTTTAACCATTTTAAAACTATATTTTCTTGCATAACTATCTGCTGCTGTATCTGCATATCCATTAATTGTAAATCCTACTATTTTTTGATTACTTGTACTACTTTGATATTTATATCCAAAAGCAATATTTCCTATTGTTGTTACACTTGAAGGAATTGTTACTGTTTTTAAGTTATCACAATTATAAAATGCTTGTTTTCCAATAGTTTTTACAGTTGATGGTATTGATATACTCTTTAAATTTTTAAATCCAAAAAAAGCATTATCTCCAATATTTGTTATTCCACTATCAATAATTAATTTTTCAGCCTTTAAATTTTTCCATGGTGCTAATTTTAAATTTGATTGTGTTGTAATAAAGTTTGGCATACTACCTTTACCACTTAATCTCAATGTTTTTGTTCCATTATTAAATGACCATTTAATATTACTTCCACAATTTCCATTAATAATTAAATCACTATCAGTATATTTATAATCAGTTGTACTGATATTATAAGATTTATATTCAGCTGGTAAATGTTCTAAATATGATGAATTGACTCTAACAACATGATCTTTAAAATTATTACTTCCTTTTAAATAATATTGAAAACTATATGGAATATTAAATGAATCCCATGTTACATCTAAGTTATAATATTTATCTCCTAACTTAACAATATTCCATCCATGCTCATAAGTTGTTGCAACCTTTGTAGCATCACCTTTAATAAAACGACAATCAACACCAGCTTCTAAAGCCAATCTATAAAATAACGATGCAAATCCTTGACATACAGCTTTTTGATTAATTAAAGCCCCATATGTTGATTTTTTAATATCACTTGTTGCATCTACTGTATCATCAAAAGTAACATGATTACAAATATAATGATAAATAGTTCTTACTTTTACATAATCACTTTTTCCTTTTAAATTCATTGAACTTAAAACACTTTTAACTTTTGAATCTACAACAGCTTCTTGTGCTTTTGTTGTTCTATATTTTATCTTAAAAGTATTTTATTGGATATTAAAGGTGTTATGGGAGGAATGATTGGAGATGAGCAAGGTCATTATATTT
>OFGE01000504.1_pt1 | contig 42494 bp, 35 predicted proteins | sample 1521681 | NCBI WGS metagenome assembly OFGE01 (sample SAMEA3504093, study PRJEB24116) | mouse gut metagenome | biome: mouse gut; feature: mouse-associated habitat; material: faeces | place: Denmark | collected 2011
CATACCGGTATTTTTCAACGGAGAAGAGAAGTTTTATTGTGGCGGATACGCCGGGGCATGAGGAGTATACCCGAAACATGGCGGTGGGGGCTTCCTTCGCAGATTTGGCGGTGATTCTCATAGACGCCACCAAGGGGATTCTGGCACAGACGAGACGCCATGCAGGAATCTGCGGCCTTATGGGAATCCGGCATTTTCTATTTGCGGTAAATAAGATGGATTTACTTCATTACAATGAAAAAGCCTACTGCAGAATCGAAAAAGAAATCAGAAAACTTGCAATTGATTTGAACCTCTGTAATGTTGAGCTGATGCCTGTCTCGGCTACGGAAGGTGATAATATCACTTCCCGTTCCTGGGCCATGCCATGGTATAAGGGAAAAACGCTGTTGGGATATCTGGAAACCATACAGATAGAAGACGGGGCGAAGGAGCAGGGATTCATCCTGCCAATCCAGAGGGTATGCAGGCCCAATCAGTCTTTCCGGGGCTTTCAGGGGCAGATTGAAGGGGGCGCTGTGAGCGTAGGCGACCAACTTACGGTTCTTCCAAGCAGGGAGCGTGTGAAGGTTCAGGCTATTTTCGCGGCAGACCAGAAAATGAATACGGCCAAAAAAGGTCAGGCTGTAACGGTTTCGCTTAACAGAGAAGTGGATATTTCCAGAGGTTGTGTGTTGGCGAAGGATACAGAATTAATCGTCAGCAGCATGTTTACGGCGAAAATACTTTGGATGGACGACATGGAGTTAAGACAGGGAAAGAATTTCCTGATTAAGATTGGAACCCAGATGCTTCCCGTATCAGTCATGGAAATCAAGTACCGGATTGACGTCAATACGGGAGAGCAGATTGCCACCTCAAAATTGTATAAAAATGAGATGGCGGTCTGTGATGTTGCCGCCTCATCACCAGTCGTATTCGATACCTTTGAGAAGCACAAAAGCATGGGAAGTTTCATACTGATTGACCGCGTCACCAATATGACTTCTGCCTGCGGTGTCGTGGAACATTCATTGAGAAGGTCGGAAAATATTGTGTGGCAGAAATTAGACCTGACAAGGGAAATCCGCGCAGAGAGAATGGGACAGAAGCCTTTGACCCTGTGGTTTACCGGACTTTCCGGATCAGGAAAGTCTACCCTTGCGAATGAAGCCGAGAAACGGTTAAGCCTTGGCGGAAAGTATACCATGCTCTTGGACGGCGATAATATCCGGATGGGGCTGAATCGGAACTTAGGTTTTGAACCGGAGGACAGGATTGAAAATATCCGCAGGATTGCAGAGGTGGCAAAGCTGATGAATGACGCAGGGTTGATTGTTTTAGTTTCTTTTATTTCACCTTACCGAAACGACCGGAGGATTGCAAGGGAAATTATCGGAGAAGAAAATTTTGTAGAAATCTATGTCAATACTCCATTGGAGGTATGTGAAGAAAGGGATGTAAAAGGGTTGTACCGGAAAGCAAGGGAAGGAAAGATTCCAAACTTTACGGGAATTTCCAGTCCTTATGAAGAGCCAGAGCATGCAGACCTTGTGATGAATACCGAAGGAGAATCTTTGGATACAGCGGTAGAAACCATTCTGAGAACAATCGCCAAGAAGGAGAGCAATGGGTTACGTTAGAATATCAAAAGATAATTGTTTTTCTGTGTATGAATACGAAAAAAATCTGAATGAGAAATTAGGACTGTTTTTCCGAATCGGGCAAACGGTATTTGTAAAAAACAGGGAGGAAAAGATAACCGGGATTATTTCTGTCAGTGATTACCAGAAGTGTTCCGGTAACGAAAATTATCAGGTAAACAAGGAGTTCAAAAAGATTCTGTTTCACAAGGGATATATGGAAGAAGTGAGGAATTTCTTTGAAGGTACGAACTATCAAAGTCTCCCTGTTTTATATGAAAATGGTGAATTAGCGGAATGTTTTGTCAGGACAAAAACAGCGTATTCCATGGAACTGTTGTCCCGGAGTCGGTATATGGAATCATCAAGGAGCATTTATGAAGGAGAAAAAAATTATATTTGTTTTCATATTGGCAATATTTATCATATTTTGCGGGACAGGATGCCAAGGAGGGGAAGACTCTCAGACAGAACTTTTAAACGTGTCTTACGACCCTACCCGTGAGTTTTATGCAGAGTATAACCAACTATTCTGTACATATTTGGAAGAAAAGAAGGGGCAGAGTATCAATGTCACACAGTCCCACGGCGGCTCCGGCTCTCAGGCGCGTTCCGTGATAGAAGGAAACGAGGCAGATGTGGTTACGCTGGCCCTTGCCCATGATATTGCGATGATTGAGGAAGCAGGAATGATTGACGGCGGCTGGATGGAGGAATATGAAAAGAACAGTTCTCCATATACCTCTGCCATCGTGTTCCTTGTGCGCAGCGGGAATGCCAAGAATATTCAGGACTGGGATGACCTTGTGCGGGAAGATGTAAAGGTCATTACGCCGAACCCCAAAACGTCAGGGGGAGCCTGCTGGAATTTTCTTGCCGCATGGGCATACTGGCAGGAGCGGGACGGAGGCGACGAGGAGGCAACGAAAGATTTTATGAAAAGGATGTATCAGAATGTACTGGTGTTAGATTCCGGGGCAAGGGGCGCAACCAATACATTTGTAGAAAATGGTCAGGGGGATGTGCTGGTTGCGTGGGAAAACGAGGCGTATCTCTCCATGAAGGAACATCCGGACGCCTATGAGATTGTGACGCCTTCTGTCAGTATTTTAGCACAGCCGTCCGTTGCGGTGGTGGATGAGAATGTGAAAGCCCATGGAACCGAAGAAATCGCAGAGGAATATCTGGGTTATCTGTACAGCGATGAGGCGCAGAGATTGGCAGGGAAATATTATTACCGGCCTTCTGATGAGAAGATTTTGCAGGAATTCTCAGGTCAGTTTGACTTGGGGATGAATCTTGTGACCATAGATGAATTTGGCGGGTGGGACGAGGCGTATCGGACCTATTTTGAGGACGGCGGGGTTTTCGACCAAATCTACAGCGAATAAGTGAGACAATACTGCCAGGAAAGGGTATTTTATGGAGGAGATTGTAAAGGTTAAGAACAAAAGAGGTGTTCGGGTAATTCCGGGTTTTGGCTTGTCTCTTGGAGCGACTCTTTCCATGCTTGGATGTTTTGTATTGATACCGCTGGCTTCCATTTTTCTAAGCGCTGGCCGCCTTGAATTCTCAGAGTTTGCAGCAGTGGTTACATCCCGTCAGGTTATGGCTGGGTACAGGGTCAGTCTTTCCTGTGCTTTTTGGGCGGCGCTTATCAATACTGTGTTCGGCATGGGGCTTGCATGGGTGCTGGTACGATATGATTTCCCCGGAAGGCGGCTGATGGATGGAATCATTGAACTGCCTTTAGCGCTGCCTACTGCCGTGGCGGGAATTTCTCTGACTTCCCTTTATTCCGACCAGGGATGGATTGGCGCATATTTCGCTAAGAGAGGGATTACCATTGCCTATACCAGAATCGGGATTACCATTGCCATGATTTTTGTGGGGATTCCCTTTGTGGTCAGGTCTGTGCAGCCAGTGTTAGAAAAGTTGGACGGGCAGTATGAAGAAGCAGCGGCGATGTTGGGGGCGGGAAGGGGATATACCTTTCTTAGGGTGGCGCTTCCGGAGATGTTTCCGGCATTGATTACCGGCTTTGGGCTTGCGTTTAGCAGGGGAATCGGGGAGTACGGGAGCGTGGTTTTTATTGCAGGAAACATCCCTTATGAGACACAGATTGCGCCGCTTTTGATTATGGAGAAGCTGGAGCAATACAAGTATACGGATGCGACCGCCATTGCGCTGGTATTGCTGCTGTTGTCTTTTATTATGATGTTAATCATGAATTCCATTCAGATTTCGATGCAGAGATTTACGAGAAATTTATGACGGTGTCTGTAATTCAGGATTTGGCAGCAAATGTTTCGTTATGAAATATTGATATTTTGGGAAAGGTTTTGAGTATATGGCAGTAGGAAAAAGGAATACAAATCCGATTGTGAAATATGTCTTGATTTTTGTCAGTGGGTTGTTTTTATTTGTAATGCTGGTCTTGCCGTTGATTGTGGTAGTTGTGAATGCCTTGAAAGACGGTTGGACTGCGTACCGGCAGAGCATAACAGACATATATGCAATAAAGGCGTTGGGGCTGACGTTGCTGGCGTCGGTATCTGCCGTGGCAGTCAATACGGTGTTCGGACTATTCGCGTCTTATCTGTTGTCTAAGTTTTATTTCAGAGGACGGCAGGTATTGGCCGCTTTGATTGACATCCCCTTTTCCATATCCCCGGTTATCGCAGGACTAGTCTTCATACTGACGTTCGGGAATATCGGATGGATGGGAGGTTTCCTGAAAGCGCATCACATCAAAATTGTTTTTGCAGTACCAGGCGTGATTCTTGCCACAATATTTGTCACATTTCCTTTTGTGTTCCGCGAGCTGTTCCCGGTGATGAACGCTTATGGAAAAGACGAGGAGGAAGCGGCGGCATTGATGGGGGCAAAGGGATTCACGATCTTTCGGAAGATTACCTTCCCCCATGTCAAATGGGCGTTGCTGTACGGGATGATTCTGTGCGGGGCAAGGGCGATGGGGGAATTTGGAGCCGTGTCTGTCATATCCGGGCATTTGCGGGGCAAGACCAATACCCTCCCTCTCCATGTGGAGATTCTCTACAATGAGTTCAATACAACGGCGGCGTTTGCAGTGTCGTCACTTCTGGTATTGTTATCGACGTTGATTCTGGCTGCAAGGAGTCTGGCAGAGTGGAAGAAGAAAAAGAGAGGCGGGAATTGACATGTATGTAGAAATGCGGCAGATTAACAAGGCCTTTGACGGGTTTCAGGCGTCCCGAAATGTGTGTTTAGGAGTTGAAAAGGGGCGTTTGGCGGCTCTGCTTGGCCCCAGCGGGAGCGGAAAAACGACCATATTGCGGATGATTGCAGGGCTGGACAGACCGGATTCCGGGGATATCTTCTTAAACGGAGCAAGGGTAAACGACCTGCCGGGGAGTAAGCGGGGAATCGGCTTCGTATTCCAGAACTATGCTCTGTTCCGGTATATGACGGTGGCAGAGAATATCGCATTCGGTTTAAAGGTCCAGAAAAGGAGCAGGCAGGAGATTCAGAAACGGGTGGAAGAACTGTTGGAATTGATATCCATGGAGGATTTCGGGAAACGGTATCCCTATCAGTTATCTGGCGGGCAGCGGCAGCGCGTGGCATTTGCCAGGGCGTTAGCGCCTGACCCGAAACTTCTTCTGCTGGACGAGCCCTTTGCGGCGATTGACGCCAAGGTGCGCCGGGAGCTTCGCGCATGGCTTCGGGGGATGATTGAACGGGTTGGGGTTACGAGTATTTTTGTGACTCATGATCAGGAAGAAGCTATGGAGGTGGCGGATACCATTATTATTACGAATCTTGGAAGGATTGAACAGATTGGAACGCCAAAGGAAATCTGCCAAAACCCACAGACACAGTTTGTGAAGGAATTTATTGATTCCCGACGCTTTGAGATGTTTTGGGAGTTTTGGGGGAGGGAAAGAGAAGGATGAAACCCTTAGTCAGCGTTGTCATGCCGTCTTACAATGGCGGGAAATTTATCGGTGAAGCGATTGAATCCGTAATCAGCCAGACCTATGAAAATTGGGAATTGATTATTGTTGAAGATTGTTCTGAGGACGATTCACAAAAGATTATCCAAAATTATACAGACCAGAGAATCCGGTTGTTTTGCAATGAAAGAAACCAGGGAATTGCAGAGTCTACGAACAGAGGAATCCGAAAGAGCAGGGGGAAATACATTGCGCTGCTTGACGATGACGATATTGCAGAGAAAGAACGGTTATCTTGGCAGGTGGATTATCTGGAATCCCATCCCGAGATTGATATCTTAGGCGGGAGAAGCCGTTTCATCGATGAGGAAGGGGCGGTCGTTGATTACTCTTGTATACCGAGAAATAATCCCAGATATATCAAAGCGATGCTGCTGTTCCAAAGTATGGATTTCTTGAACGGTACGGCGATGATTCGGAAAGAATTTATGGAACGGCATCATCTGTATTATCAGAATCATTGCTATGGAATGCAGGATTTCAGGTTTTATATAGAAAGCTCGAAGGTGGGAAATATATCCACAATCAATCGTTTCCTTCTGAGATACAGAGTGCATCCGGAGAATGATACGAAGCGGAATTTCCGCGTGTTTCAGGAGGAAAGAAAGCAGGCTTATGCCTATTTCCAGCAGCTTTCTCTGCGAAAAAGCGGCTTTTCTTTACAAGAAGAATCTTTGGCGTTCCTCCAAAGAGTATTGGCGGAAAGAGACGGGGGATGCAGCTCGGCGAGGGAGCTAAAAGAGCTACACCAAGTATTCTGTGAACTGCTTCGCCAAGGGGCAGAGATGGGAATTGACTATCTGGATGAATTGGAGCATGTGTGTAAGGTGAAGCTGGCTGGCCAGTTGATTCGGATTAAGGATTTGTTTTCATGAAGTAGATGGTGGAAATATGAAATGGAAGAATAAAGGGCATGAATTTGATGCATATGCAAAGGGCCTGGTCAGGGATTTCAGAGAATTGGGAAACCAATTTTATATCTTTGGCGCAGGATTGATTGGCGGAGAGCTAAAGGACATTATTGAGAAGACTGGATGTTTTGCAGGATTTATTGATAACGACAGAAGAAAGCAGAAGATTTCGCTTGACGAGTATCTGGAGAGGGGGCGGGATGGTTTAATCATTATTGCGACAGATGATAAAAATATTCCGGTTATAGAAGAACAGTTAGTCTGCGCAGGGTTGAAAAAGGAACGGGATTTTTATGAGTACAGGACTTTTATGAAGAAGATATTCCCGTTTTTGTCGGTGTATGCCAATCATCAGGTTTACACAGAGCTGGCGCAGATTTGCCTGACGGAGAGATGTACGCTTCGATGCAGGAAATGTGCTCATGGATGTTATGCGGTTGGTGGAGAAACTCAGGATATGGATGTGGAGACGGCGAAAAAGAGTGCGGATTATTTTTTCCGGTATGTAGATATTGTGAAAGAATTTGTACTGATTGGCGGGGAACCATTTCTATACAAAAAACTTGGGGAGATGGTGGCGTATATCGGCGAAAAATACCGTGAAAAAATCGTTATTTTTTCTATAACAACCAATGGAACCATCATACCGGGGGAGGAGCTGCTTCATTTATGCAGAAGATATCATGTGACAATCCGTATATCCGATTACTCTGCCCAAGTGAAAAGGCTGGAAGAGAAATATGGGCAGTTAAAAGAACGATTAGAGAGAAATCAGATTGCATACACGATGAGCGATAGAGATGGGCTGTGGATGGATTATGGATTTGAATCGGTTGACAGAAAAAGGAGAGGGGGAGGGGCAGAAGAACTGCTTCAGGTATTTGGCAGCTGTAGGACTCCGTGCAGGGAAATCCGGGGAAGCCGTTATTATTATTGTGTTATGGCAAGAAGCGTGTCGGATAATCTTGGTATGGGTTTAGGAAAAGAAGATTATCTGGATTTGGATGAGATAAACGGAGATAAGAAGATTTTGCTGGAATACGAGATGGGATTTTCGGGAAAAGGGTATCTTGACATGTGTAACCATTGCAGAGGGGCGGAGGCCGTCAAATATCCGATTCCGGCGGGAGAGCAGATAAAAAGCCCGCGCTGGGAAGGCAAATAACCGGTACCTTGCCGAATGGCTTAATTATGGAGGAGGAGAGTAGCATAGAATGAATTTAACTGCGATTGTGCCAGTATATAATGTGGAGCGATATTTGGAGGACTGCATAGACAGCCTTATCTCACAGACGGAAAAGTTTGATGAAATCATATTGGTAAATGATGGGTCTACAGACAAAAGCCAAGAAATCTGTGAGAAATATTGCAGTCAATATCCCTATATTACGCTGTTTACCCAGCAGAACCAGGGACTTTCGGCGGCGAGAAATGCCGGTTTGGAAAAGGCTGCGGGGGACTATGTTATTTTTGTCGATTCCGATGATTATGTCAGCAGGGAGACGGTGAAAAAGCTGAAAGAGAGTCTGTGCAGATACCAGACAGATCTGTTGTATTATAACGCAACCTTTCAATATGAGGTTCAGACATATGAAAAGCCGATGTTACACGCAGAAGAATTTGATTTCCATGTAATGAAAGGAAGAGAATTTCTGTACGCGTCTTTCCCAGACAGCTATTCCTCCTCTGCATGTCTGGCGGCTTTTAAGACCGATTTTTTAAACAAATATCATATCCGGTTCCCGGAGGGAGTTTACTTTGAAGATAATCTGTTTAGCTTGCAGGCGGCTCTGAGGGCGGAGAGTATTTGCTGTATCCCGGACAATCTGTATATCAGAAGATGCAGGGCGGATTCTATCATGACAGGACGCATCAGCGAAGAAAAATGCAGGGATACAGTCTGGGTTCAACGTTCGATGTGGGAATGTCTGAAAGAGAACGGGATTGACAGGGAGAATGCAGAATTTACAGGCAGATTCGTCTCGGCGGGACTCTTGTATGGGATGGGGTATCTCTCTCAAAGTGGCGAGGAATCTGTCCAAAGAGAATGGATGAAACGTTTCTTATATCATTTTTTTGAGATGTGGTTGACGTTCTTTTCAGTGGAGAGAAGGTTTTTTGGACAGTCTGCGGCAATGTTAGCGGCATTTCAGGAGATACAGGAATTAAGCGGTAAAGAGCAGGCTGATTTGATAGATACATTCTGGGACTCACGGAGAGGATATCTGCTTATGGGGCGGGAGTTCGTAAGCCGCCTTAGAAAAGAAGTATTCAGGAAATTGAAAAGGCTGCCGCTGAACCAACCCGCACGCAGAGTGGGGATATATGGGTGCGGCAGACATACGGTAGAATTATTAAGACTATACGTCAGGCTTGTGGGAAAAATCCAGTCAGATTTATATTTTATTGTGACGGAAAAAAAGGAAGAAGAATTCCAAAGCCGTCCCGTGATAACAGTTGCAGAATGTAAAAATATTGTTGATACCGTAATTATTTCCAGTAAATTATATCAGCAGGAAATGAGAGAAAATTTAAAGAAAAACGGCGTGGATATACAGAACGTGATTGTGCTCTACGAGCCGGGGGACGTGTGTGATTTTATCACGTCAAGCCGATTCCTGTGACGGAGTTTTGGGTCATTGGGCGGAACATGGACGAGGTCGGTTCGGCAGGAGGAGCTGGTAAAAAAATGGGACGATACCTGAGAGAAATTCTGGAAAAATATACGAAGACGGTTGTCTGGGGAACCGGTGATTTTTATGCGCAGTACAGGGAACTGTTCGCACATCAGTTTGCCTATTTTGTGGATAACGATGTAAAAAAATGGGGGTGTTTTCTGGACGGAAAGGAAATCTGCCCGCCTGAGAAATTAGCGGATGAAGACGATAAGAATACATTGGTGATTGTCTGTAACCATTATTTTGAAGAGATTTCCAATCAGATAAAACAATACGGCAAATTTTCCTTGATTGATATCGTAACCATGGGGCTTCTGAACGAAAAAGAAAGGAACGTTACGGCACAAAAACCCATGAAAGCTGACCGGTTGGTCGCCGTATACGGAGGTATCCATGCAATGTGGCAGACAAACGGTTCAAGGAGATTCATTGAAGGGCAGTGCGCGCAGATTCGCCGGGCAAACTTTTATACAATCGAGATGATTCCGCTGCTGTTTTATGAGGAGGGAAGGCAGGATAGTGTATATCTGGCGCTGAGTGCAGACGGCTGCTATTTTGGAATTTTTTCGGTTTACGAATTTGTGGAAATGTATCCAAGAGTCAGGGGATTCGTCATTCACAGTCCATATTACAGCCATGGAACGGTGAAAGTATTGCTGGATTCGATTGCTGTGGAAAAAAGTATTTTATATTATATCCATGATTTTTCCTGTATCTGTTTTTACCGGTTTTTGCACAAGAATCAAGAATTGTGCATCGATGAAAATGGAAAATTTTGCTGTAGTTCATGCAGTGAAAAATGCAGGCGCAGAAAAAGAGTGGATTTCTACCGGGCATTGTTTGAAAAATATAGGGCGCTGCTGGCGGCGCCTTCGGCAGATACGAAGAAAAAAGCAGAGCAGTTTTATCGAAATGTCAAGATTGTAGAGTTGCCTCATTTGGAATATGAAACGGAGACGTTCCAAAAATCTGTGAACAGCCGGATTAAGATTGCCTATATTGGGGCTGCTATCTGGCATAAGGGGTGGGAGCCGTATGTCCGTCTGGTGGAACGTTTTCATCAAAAGTACGATTTTTACTGTATGGGAGATTGTCCAGAGCGTTTGAGAATCCCGGATGTTACTTATGTTTCCGTAGGGCTTTACGGCTATCAGGGGATGCCCTCCATGACGGAAGCATTGACAGCACATGGCATAGATATTGCCTACATCGGTTCCCTTTGGGCTGAAACCTATAGCTATACCTATTATGAGGCATACGAGGCAGGATGTTTTATCATCACGAATACGAGAAGCGGAAATGTCTGCAGCCAGGTGAGGCAGAATGGAAACGGCCTGGTGTTTTCTGACGAGGATGAGATGGCAGACTGGCTGGAAACGGAGAAGGTGGGGCGGGATGTTCAGAATATGAATAAGAGAATTAAAAATGTCAGGGACAGTGGGAAATTCCTTTCTTATCTGGAATAATAACGATGCGTAAAATGAGGAAAGAATAAAATGGGAAAAGAACAAGAAGAGATTGTGGAAAAATTCAGGAGTCATTTTAAGCGTAAGATGTGTAAGCCCATGGTCATTTACGGGACGGGACTCAGCGCTGAGGCATTGATTACAAAGTGCAGGGATTATCCGATTGCGGGGGTCATGGATTTAGCGAAAACGGGAGAATATTTTTGTGGCCTGCCTGTGCTGTCTCAGGATGAGATGGTGGAAAAGCGATTGAAAAGGATTATCGTAGCGGCGCGTCCTTCCGTACATGGAATCATCTATAAGAGAATCCAGAGATGGTGCAAAGAGCATGGGATTGAGGTTTTAGATATTTGTGGAAACGACGTTGCAGAAAAGACGGCGAACCATGAGCGCAGCCTGCCCTATTTTCAAGAGACGTATGAGGATTTGAAGCGGGAAATAGATGCCCACGAAGTCATATCTTTTGATGTCTTTGACACATTGCTTATGCGGAAAGTGTATGAGCCGACAGATGTATTTTTATTGATGGATTTGGAACTTTCAGGCAGATTTCCTTTTGTATTTTCCAAGGAGCGAAAGAGCGCTGAGCAAAGGCGAAGAGAAAACACGGAGCCGACGATTTATGAGATATACAGGGAGATGGGAGAGAAGAATGGGTTGTCTGGCGAAATATTACAGGAGTTATTGGAGTTAGAGATTGCATATGAGAAACGCGTCTTGTGTATCCGGGAAAGAATGAAACGTTGTATGGAGTATTGTGTCAGGCAGGGGAAGGAAGTATATCTGGCGTCGGATATGTATTTCCCGGCTGAAATTCTGGAGGAATTATTGGAGGAACAGGGAATCACAGGCTATCGGGAATTGCTGGTGTCATGCGACTATGGTACGCCTAAGCCGGGGAGACTTTTTGATATCCTAAGAGAAAAGACGAGTGGGAATTGCCTTCATATTGGCGACCAGATGGAGGCGGATTACCGTTCTCCTAAGCGGCATGGCATGGATGCATTTCTCATCATGCCGGCTGTGGGGATGATGGAATGTTCCGCTTACAGTGACGCATTGGTTTATCTTGGGAATATTGAGAGCAGAGTCATGCTGGGGATGCTTGCATCCCAAGTTTTTAACGACCCCTTCGCACTTTGCGAATCAAAAGGATTACCGGAGATTCGGGATGGAGAGACATTTGGATATGCATTGATTGCGCCCTTGGTTCTGTCGTTTGCCGTATGGCTGTTTCATGAGGTTAAGAAGCAGAAGAATTCTGTCCTGCTGTTTTCCGCCAGGGATGGGTGGCTGATTCAGAAGGTTTTCCGGAAACTAAAAGCTGGGTGGAGGCTTTCGGGACTGCCCCAAGACGTATACTTTATGGTTTCACGCAAGGCGCTTGAGATTGCAGACGGGGAAGATGTTCAGGCGGGGAAAGGGTATCGGGAGTATTTAGATAAATTGGAGCTTGGCAGGTACGAGGAGATTTACTTTTTTGATTTTATGTCAAGAGGAACCTGCCAGTGGATGCTGGAAAAAATCAGCGGAAGGAAATGCAAGGGACTGTATTTCCAGAAGAGTGTCAGTGGAATTGCCGGGAAAGATGCAATTGAGGTACGGGCATATTTGGAAGAGACTTCCGTACAGGAAAAAGAATGGAGAATATTTGCGCTCTGTGATTTCCTTGAATGTATACTCACGTCCTACGAGCCGTCTTTCATCCGGTTTGATGAGAATGGAAGCAGCATCTTTGACAAAGAGGGCAGGACGGCAAAGCAGATGGATATATTGAAGCAGATTCACGCCGGTATTCTCCGATATTGCGATGACTTTGCCGGTATTATGCCAAAACTGCCTGAGGATATGCCGCCCTACATGTTTTGCGATGAAATTTTGAGATACCTGTCCTCGGAATACAGTCGGATTGGGATTCCCGGATTAGAGGATTTTGTGCTGGACGACTGGCTTGGGGGCGATAAGAATACGGGAAGGGATGCATTGCTATAGGAGAAAAGAGGATATGCCGACAGAGTGTAGAGTAAAGAACAGAATCAAAATTCTTCATATGACGCCGCCGGATATTAAGAATGGGGTGTACCGTTATATATTTAACCATATGGAGTATATGGACATGGAGAGATTCCAGTTTGCATTTCTGACCAAAGGTGCAGATGCCCTGAAAATGACGAAGGAGTATCGGCAGTATGGTTTTCCGGTTCATAAGTTACATAATACGCAGAGGGAAAGCCCCTTGGGGCTTAAAAAGGAAATTCGTGAAATCTTAGGTCAGGGGTATGACAAGATACACTTACACACCAGTTCATGGAGGGGATTTTTGATTGAGGAGGTCGCCATGGAGATGGGAATCGGTCAGGTGATTGTCCATTCCCACAGTACGGGTATCGATGAAACGGATGAGAAGGAACGCAGGAGACGCCTTTTGACGCATTGCAGATATAAGGATCTGTTTTCGATGGAATATGCTACGGATGTCTGTGCATGCTCCGTCAAGGCGGCAGACTGGCTCTTCGGCGCAAGGATTCTGCGGGAACAGATTCAGATATTGCCCAATGCCGTCGATGTGGAAAAGTATCGTTTTCATCCGGAAAAACGGAAACGGATGCGGACGTTTCTGAAATTGGAGAATCGGATTGTGGTAGGAAATGTGGGGAGATACAGCTATCAGAAAAACCAGGAATTTTTGATACGGGCGTTTGCTAAGGCGCATGCAAAGAATTCTTCTTTATTCCTGCTCTGCATGGGAGAGGGAGAACTGAAAGAGGAGTTAGAGGCACAGGCGTCGGAGCTTGGCATTGGGGACAGTGTTTTGTGTATGGGATGGCAGGAGGATGTGGAAGAGTATCTGCATGGGATGGATGTGTTCTGTCTGCCTTCCCGGTTTGAAGGGTTCCCGATTTCTGTGATAGAGGCGCAGGCGTCGGGGCTTCGCTGCCTTGTATCGGATCAAGTGACTGACGAAGTGAAGATTACGGATTTGGTAGGATTTCTCCCGCTGGTGGAAGAGCAGTGGACGGAAGCGTTGGCAGGCATTGGGTTGGCAGGTGAACGGGAATTAATGGATGAAATGATAGCCGATGGAGGATATGATATAAAGGGCGCGGCAAGGAAGCTTGAGGCTCTTTACAGGGGAGATTAGGATAAGCCATGGAGAGGAAACAAGTTTGGATTTATGGCGCCAAGTCTTTGGCGCTTGGTATCTGTGAGGCTGTCAGGGCTTTGTATCCGGAAGCAGTGATTCAGGGATTTATTGTCAGTTCCTTGAGAGATAATCCGTCAGCGCTTGCTGGGATGCCTGTCTATGAGATCGCAAAGGTAAGGGATGTACTAAGAAAGAACCAAAACCAGATACAGGTCTTGATTGCAGCGCCGGAGGACATGCATAAAGAGATGATTCAGACACTAAAGGAATTGGGGGATTTGGAATATGTCTGTATAGATTCCCACAGGGAAGGGAGATTGATGGAGAAGTATTATGCTAAGAAGAATCTTTTTTTATCACTTCATGCCCTGTCTATGGGAAGGGAAAAGGCAGAAATTCAGGTATATCAGGTAAAATCTCATAGGGATAAACCAGTGGGGAAGATTCAGGTTCTTCCGGAATGGATTAAGCCTTTGCAGGCGGGAGGGGCGTTGACAGAGGTAAGATGCGCGTCGGTTTGCGACTGTCAGGGGGAGAATATTTCTGAAAAGAATGGAAACTATTGTGAGCTGACGGCGCTTTACTGGTTGTGGAAAAATAAACTGGCGGCTGTGGAGAGGGCAGAGGGATGTGCGTTGGAATATTATGGTTTATTCCATTACCGCAGGATATTGGAGGTTACGGAGGAAGACTTGTATCGGTTGAAGGAGAATGAGGTAGATGTAATCTTGCCCTTCCCGACCTTGCATGAACCAGACCTGAGAGAGCACCATGGGAGGTATGTGGAAGAGTCTGACTGGGACGCTATGCTGAGGGCGTTAGAAGAATTACATCCTGAATCTGTATATGAATGTATGGAGTTGATGAGACTGCCCTATTTTTATAATTATAATCTGTTGATTGCCAGAAAAAAGGTTTTGGCAGATTATTGTGCATGGCTTTTCCCGATTTTAGAGTACACGGAAAGATTAAGCAATCCCGGAGGGCGGGAACGGGCAGACCGTTATATTGGATACTTGGGTGAGAGCCTTATGACCTTATATTTTTTATACCATCGGAAAGATTTGAAGATTTATCATACTGGGCGTATCATGCTGACGTAGTGGGAGGAAGAAAATGCAGTTTGAATTGACGGCTTCTATGATGTGTGCAGACTTTGGCAATCTAAAGGAGGAAGTGAGGAACCTGACGGAGGGCGGGATTGATTCTTTTCATATAGATATCATGGACGGAAGGTATGTACCGAATTTTGCCATGTCTTTGAATGATATGCGTTACATCGCTTCGGCGTCGGAGAAACCATTAGACGTGCATCTGATGATTGAACATCCAAGCAACCATATCGGTTTGTTTCTGAGTAACTTGCGTAAGGGGGATACGGTGTATATTCATCCGGAGGCAGAATACCATCCATCCACAACCTTGCAGAGAATCATCCATGCGGATATGATTCCAGGGATTGCGATTAATCCGGGGACGTCGGTGGAGACGGTGATGGAGATGCTTCGCATTGTAAAGAAGGTTCTTGTGATGTCGGTGAATCCCGGTAATGCGGGGCAGATGTATCTGCCCTATGTGGGGAAGAAGATTACGAAACTTTTGGCTATGAAGGAGGATATGGAGTTCGAGATTTACTGGGACGGCGCGTGCAGCGCGGATAAGATTCTGGAATTCGCCCCCAAGGGGGTGCGGGGGTTCGTGCTGGGAACGACGCTGCTGTTTGGAAAAGGGAAACCTTATAAGGAGACCTTGCAGAATATCCGGAAATTAAGGTTCTGACAGGGTTTGGCCGCGAAAGAGTGGGCTGCGTGAAAACGCGGTCTTTTTTAATACCTTGCGTATTATGTTTTTTTGCCTGTTTCAAGAATAGGGAATTTGTGATATGATAGGTTAGATGGGCAGCGAATCGGTTTCCTGCTCACGAATGAATGGATACAAGGGGGATGGAGGATGAATTTTTTTACACCAGCCGAGGCGGCGAAAAACTATATTGCGGCGGGCAAAGCGAAGGTAGCTACGCCGATTAGCAAGATGTTCCTTCTTGCGGTTCTTGCAGGCGCGTTCATCGCAATGGGCGGGGTGGGCGCAACGACAGTTGCAGTGTCGGTTCCGCTTGCATCGGTGGGGAAGTTCGCCGGGGCGTGCGTGTTCCCGGGGGGACTTACCATGGTCTTGCTGGCAGGCAGTGAATTATTCACGGGCAACACATTGCTGGTAATTCCGCTGCTTCAAAAGGAAATCACGCCGGCAGGGATGCTGAAGAATTGGGGCGTGGTATATCTTGGGAATCTGGTCGGCGGTCTTCTGGTGGGTGCGCTCGTCGTGTTTTCCCATCAGCCGGATCTGTTTGGAAAGCAGATGGCGGTCTCCGTCATTTCCACGGCTGCCGCGAAGTGTTCGCTGTCTTTTGGGGATGCGGTCATTCGGGGAATCCTGTGTAATTTTCTGGTCTGTATCGCCGTGTGGATTTCCTTTGCGGCAAAGGATGTGGCGGGGAAAATCATGGGGCTGTTCTTCCCGATTATGATGTTTGTGCTCTGCGGGTTTGAACACAGCATAGCAAATATGTATTATATCGGCGCGGGGATTTTTGCCAGGGGAATACCGGAGTATGGACAGGCGGCTGCTCAGGCGGGCGTGGATATGGAGGCGGTTACTTGGGGGAACTTTTTTGGGGCAAATCTGTTACCCGTGACTATCGGCAATATCATCGGCGGCGCAGCCTGCGTCGGGTGCGCATATTGGTTTATTTATCTGAGGAAAGCTGACAGATAATGGGATTGAAGAAGTTAGAGGTAATTCGGGAGGGGAGGTTAGAAAATTGCCGGCGGCATATGATGATTTGCTATATAGTTCGATTATTCTCCCCATGATTCCCTTATGTTTTTATCCGGTGCGCGGATATTTGAAGAGCCGGCCGTCTGTGTTGGCTGGTAAGATTATCATAGCGATTCTGGTTATGGTATTCTGTGTGGCGTTGGCTGGAAATATCCACTCTCTGGGAAGAGTGACGGATTTCGTCTTATATCCGGCAGGTATTTATTTTCTCTATCTGTATAACCGGGAGGTTAAGCTTCCTTTTTCCAAGAAGCTGTTTGCGTTTATTACCGCTTGCCTTGTAGGGGGATTTTCCAAATTATATGCTACCATGTTCGATTATACGCTGCATCAGGAGGGGAATTCTCTTGCCTTTTCGTATGAAGCCCTGGGAGTGCAGTTTTTGTTTCTGGCAGCGGCTGATGTAATCCTGTACCTGCCCCTTTCCAGATATATGGGGTGGGTGATGGAGAATTTTCATGAAGAAGCAGTCTGGAAAAAGGTTTGGTGTTTTCCGGCGCTTTTTTTGGCGTCTACCTATTTTATGTACCCCCGCGTATATCGGAACATGTATGTGGGGTATGTACGGCAGCTCTACCCGTTCGTATTGTTTTTCTTCACGTTTTTTGTGGTGTTGATTTATTTTTTGTTTTATGCCGTTGCCCGTGCTTTTGTGGAGAAACAGAAGACGGAGATTGCCAATCAGATGCTTTCGGTGCAGGGGGCGCAGTATCAGCAGTTATTGAGAAATGTGGAGGAGAACAGCCGTATCCGTCATGATTTCCGTCATCAGCTGATTGTGATTTCTGAGCTGGTGGGGCAGAAGGAGTACGGGAAACTAAAGGAGTATGTTGGAAAATACATCGACGACGGGCAGGCGGAGATGAAGCTTTATTCCTATTCGGCGGCGCAGAATGCGCTGATATCGTATTATGAATCCATTTGCCAGAGGAGGGGGATACGGACAGAATTTTCTGTCTCATTGCCAAAGAAGCTTCCGGTATCGGATCAGGATTTCTGCGTGATGCTTGGGAATCTGCTGGAAAATGCCATGGAAGGCGTCCGGGATATGAAGGAACCCTATATTAGCCTGAGGATTCGGCAGGCGGCGTCTAGGATGCTGGCAATCAGGGTTGAGAATCCCTATCAGGGAGAACTAAGGAAAGAAGGAGGGCATTACCGGTCGTCCAAGAGGGATGGCTTAGGTCAGGGGTTGGAATCTGTGAATATGATTGCAATGAAATACGAGGGGATTATGGAGATACTTACGGAGGATCAGGTTTTTACGGTTAAGATTCTGCTGCAGGTTCCCGGACGGGATGCAGAGACAGATTCATAGAACAAAGTACATGAAAAGGAGAGAAGAGATTTGGATACATTTCTGATAAATACGGTTATATTACTTGCGCTTGTAGTTGCGCTTGGATATTTTAACGAAAAAGTGACGAAATTCACACACGAGATTGCGTTGATGCTGTTTACCGTTATCCTTGGCGGTATACTACTTTTGGTGAGCGCAGCCTTAAAAGGGACAGGGACGGCGTCCCAAGTACTTGAGGAATTACAGTTTTTTGATTTGGAAGGCTTTTTGATGGAGGGAGTCCTGTGCTTTATGCTGTTTGCAGGTTCCTGCCATATGAGGCTTTTGGATTTCAAGAAACATGCCCGGGCAATTTCACTGCTGGCTGTGGGAGCTACTTTTTTGGGGGCTGTGTTCTATGGGCTGATTTTCTATGGTGCGAGCAAAGTTCTCGGACTTTCGTTTACGCTTCCGATCTGCCTGATGTTCGGCAGCATTGTTGCGCCTACAGATCCGATTGCCGCCACCAGTATTCTAAAGAAGTTCAACCTTCCGCCGGGGATTAGTTTCATTATTGAGGGTGAGTCCTTGCTGAATGACGGGATGGGCGTCGCACTGTTTATTTTCTTTTCGGGAATGGTCACTGCGGCAGAAAGCGGCGGCTTTATTGCGGTGATGGCAAAGGAATTACTGGGAGCCGTGGCTGTGGGAACTGTGGTGACGTTTGTGTGTTTCCCGGTATTTGGCCAAACGAAGGATGAAGCCCGGCAGATATTTACCAGCCTTCTGGCGGTGTCTCTGTCTTATGTATTGTGTGAGCATTTTGGATTTTCCGGGGCGATTGCGTCGGTGGTCTGCGGCGTCCTGTTCTCAGCGCTTAGGAATTTTTCGACATATAAGGGGCGCACGCTAGAGCTTCATCAGTTCGATAGTTTCTGGGAAATCTTGGATACGCTGCTGAATTCTATTTTATATGTAATGCTTGGACTTTCATTTATCCGGATTCTACAGACGCCTCATGTTCTGGTTCTGTCGCTCCTTGCGATTGTCGCGAATCTAATTGGAAGGGCGGGGAGCCTTGGAGCCGCATCGCTCTTTATTGGACCCTTGCCCGACGGGTACAATAAGCCGCAGTTCATTAAGCTGCTGACCTGGGGAGGACTTAGGGGAGGGCTGTCGGTTGCCCTTGCCATGAGTGCGAAAGGAATGGTTTCTGATGAGGTATATCTGATTATCCTTGGCGGGACTTATGCAATCGTATTTTTTACGACGATTATTCAGGGGATGACAATGCGCAGGGTATATCAGGGCATACAGAGTACCGTAGTTAAAGGAGAGTAAAAATGTTACTGTTACAACCGATGATTGTATTGTTTATCTATATTGCTATTGGGTATGGAGCGGCAAAAAAGGGAATCATGGATGAGAGTTTCAGCAAGAAGATTTCATGGGTGGTGATAAATGTGGCGAATCCTGCCCTTACGCTGTCCGCCGTAGTGAACGGGGAAGGGACGATTAAGGGAAAGGAGCTTCTTTTGACGGCGATCGTTGCGCTTGTGATTCTGGGAGGGATGGTATTGCTTTCGCTGGCGATGCCGTTTCTGTTTCGTGTTAAGAAGGAGCAGAGGGGGATCTATCGGCTGATGTCTGCATTTAACAATATCGGATTCATGGGGTTCCCGGTGATTATGGCAGTCTATGGGCAGGAGGCGCTTTTGTATGCGGCAATATTTACCATGTTGTTCAATGTCCTGATTTACACTTATGGAATCCAGACGATCCAGAAAGAGGCGAAAGGGATTGAATGGGGGAAGATTTTTAACATTGGGGTGGTCAGCAGTATTTTGGCGATTGTACTCTATCTGATGCGTATCCCAACGCCGGAATTTTTTAATATGGCCATGAGCGGTTTGAGTGGGCTGACAGCGCCGCTTAGTATGATGGTAATTGGCATTTACCTGTCGGAAATGCGGTTGAAGGAGTTATTTCTGGATACAAGGCTTCTTTTGTTTTCCCTGACAAAGCTTTTGGTGGTTCCGATTCTTGCTATGCAGGTGATTGTCAGGGTGGTTGATAATGCCATGCTGTGCGGGGTATGTATGGTAGTGCTTGCGACGCCGGCAGCGAACATGACTGCCATGCTGGCGCAGCAGTATACGGACAAAGAATGCGCCGAACAGGCGGCAAAGGGGGTAGCGCTTACGGCGCTTTTGTCGGTCGTGACGATTCCGGCCGTGTCGGCTGTGGTATTTTAAGCGTGTGGAAATCAGACAGGAAGGCCTGCCGTGCGAATTTAGCATGGCAGGTCTTTTAGTGTACTGACCTTATGATTTTTCCCTATTGTTTTTCCCCCAGAGATACAGGCAGATGCAAGCCAGTATCAGGATAACGTCTGCCAGCAAGGTTCCCTCGATGCCAAAACCTACATTGTATGCGAAACTGTCCTTTGCCGTGGAAGCATCCAGACGGAAGACAGAGTAGGGGGATACGATACCTGAGTTCGGCAATCCGAATATGATATTCTGAGTGAAGTTCCACATGGCGTGCATGGACATGGCGCACCAGATGCTATCCATATAATAGACCATGAACGAAAATAAAACCCCAACAATGAATATATTTAGCACGGACAGAATCGTTACGCCTTCGTTCGTGAGATGCAGGATGGCGAAAAGTAAGGAGTTTCCGATAATTGCCACGGCAGGATGCCCATAGCTTTGTCTCAGCCGCTGGTACAGGAATCCCCGGCAGACCAGTTCCTCCGCCGAAGATTGGACGAAGACGGCGATGAAAATAAGCGCAAAAGCCACTGGCCGGAAGGAATCGTAGTGTAGTGAGATATCTTTGTGGAGCCATGCCGCAAGGATGCAGACGCCGTTCAGGACGAAGCCAAGGACAAATCCGAGCAGGAGGTTCTTTAAGTTGTTGCCTGCCGCACTTCTTCCGATGGATTTCAGGATGGGGCGGTTTTTCTTTGTAAACCGCAGATATAAAAGCGTCAGTATCCAGATACCGATAAAACTCAGGTACATGGTGACGGTGACTGCAACGTCTGTGCTTGTCATGAAGGGGAAGAAGCCTAGCAGCATCCCAAGGAACTGCCCAAGTATGATGAGAAGTACCGCGAGAATGTAGAGTATGAATAGATTGTCGGTGAGTTTACGTTTTGCTGTGTGATTCATTTTTACCCTTTCTACTATTTATGGTTGATTTGGATTCCAATACGATAGTATCACAGTATTCTTAACAGGTCAACCGATGTCGGTTCATGATAATCCTGCAGAAATATGTGTGGTTGTTTATCCACTGGGGCAGAGGAATCCGAAGACTAAAGGAGAAATATAAAAAAATGTAATCTCCATGTCCGGCGTTGATACAAGAGGGAAAATGTGGTATTCTTGGCGGAGAAGACAAAAGTTTTAGACGGACTTGGGAAATGGACGAGGGAGGTTTTTGCTATGATAGCAGGAGCATGTATGGCGCCCCATCCTCCGCTGATCATACCGGAAATCGGCAGAGGTGAGGAACGGAACATTCAGGACACGGTTTGCGCGTACCATGAGGCCGCAAGAAGGATAGCGGAATGGAAGCCGGAGACGATTGTATTGATTTCACCCCATCAGATGATGTATGCGGATTATTTCCATATCTCACCGGGAGATGGTGCGAAAGGTGATTTCAGGCAGTTCGGTGCAGGGCAGGTGAAGATGGAGACCGTCTATGATACGGAATTTGTTGAAAATCTCTGCAAACTGGCTAAGGCAGGGAATCTTCCGGCAGGGACCGCCGGGGAGCGTGACAGGAGGTTAGACCATGGGACGATGGTGCCGCTGTATTTTGTAAATCAGTACTGGACAGATTATCGGCTGGTCAGGGTTGGGCTTTCCGGGCTTCCTCTTTCGGCACATTATGAACTGGGACGGCGGATGAAAGAAACTGCAGAAGTCCTTGGCCGCAGGACGGTGGTGATTGCCAGCGGGGATTTGTCTCACAGGCTTGCCGCCCAAGGCCCTTACGGATACAAGGAAGAAGGCCCGGAGTATGACCGCCGGGTCATGGATGTGATGGGAAACGGTGATTTTGGGAAACTTCTGGAATTTTCGGAGGATTTCTGTGAGAAAGCGGGAGAGTGCGGACACAGGTCATTTGTGATGATGGCGGGAGTGTTGGACAGGACCGGAGTTGCAGCAGAGCGTCTCTGCTATGAGGGACCTTTTGGAGTCGGGTATGGTATCTGCACATATGAGGTATGCGGCAAAGATTTGACACGGAATTTTAAGGAGCAGTATGAAGAGAAGGAACGGGAACGGATACAGGGGCTTAGGGCGAAGGAGGATGCCTATGTGCGCCTTGCGAGGGAGACGATAGAAACCTATGTCCGTACTGGCGTGAAGGGAGAGATACCAGAGAACCTGCCTGAGGAAATGTATACCCAGAGGGCTGGGGTATTTGTTTCCATAAAGAAGGAAGGGCAGCTTCGGGGATGTATCGGCACGATTCAGGCGGTACAGCCTTCCATAGCGGAAGAGATTGCCGAGAATGCCGTCAGCGCCTCCGTAAAAGACCCACGATTCTCCCCCATAGAGCCGGAGGAGCTTGAGAAACTGGTGATTAGCGTAGACGTGCTGGGGGATACGGAGAAGATTGATTCTGAGGATATGCTGGATGTCAGACGATATGGTGTGGTGGTGACGGAGGGATACCGGCGGGGACTGCTCCTGCCGAATCTGGAAGGGATTGACACGGTTAAGGAACAGGTACGGATTGCAAGGCAGAAGGCGGGAATCGGGGAACAGGAAGAGGTTCAATTAGAACGGTTCGAGGTAATACGGCATTATTAAGAAGGGTAATCGGTTATGGCAAATTTTGAAGTGGTTCAAGAAGAAGAGTCTATCCATGTAATCAAAGAGACGGGTACAGAAGTCAATTATTATATTTTCGATGAATATCAACCATGCACGGGCAATTACCGTGATGCGGCTTGGGCGCGCGTTAGGGTGCAGAAGTGAGGATTTGCTGGAAATCTGATTCCATGGGCTTAATGGGGGTGGCATACTATGAAATTTAAAGGAAAAGTAGGCGTCTGGGTGTGGCTTCTTTTGGCAGGACTGAATATTTTCTTGCTTAACTGTTTATTGGCATTACCGGAAGGGGATAAGGTTTCTCTGGGAATTGTATTATTTTCGGTGTTGATTGTAGATAGTACTTGTATCCCGGCGGCAATTAAAAATTATGTTGAGATTGACGGAGGGAAATTGATACAGGTCGTTGGTTTTGGCAGGGACACGATTGAGATTCATGAGATTACGGAAGTATATCGGACGCATAACCCGATTGCGTCAGGGGCAATGTCGTTGGATCGGATTATGATAAAGGGAAGAAAACGGGAGATGCTCATTTCCATACACGAAAAAGAACAATTTTTTTCAGAATTAAAGCGGCTGAATCCTTCCATTTTTATTCATTAAAGTCATTTATAAAAAGATGAAAGGAGAGGAATATGGATACAGGGACGATGATATGCGGCAGCGGAAGTATATTTTTTCTGGTATGCGGTCTTTTGTTTGGTATTTTAAAGGGAAAGGCGGCAATCCTGATTAGCGGATTCAACACGATGCCGAAAGAACAGAGAGATAAGTATGACAGGGAGCGGATGAGCAGGGATCAGAGGAATGCGTTTTTTCTGTGGGCTGCAATTCTGGGCGCCGGAAGTGTGTTGGCTCATCTGTTCTCTATGCGGTATGCGGCAATGATTGCGGTAGTTATCTGGCTTATCGTGTTTTTCCGGGATGTGCATCTGGACGAGGAGAAGGCGTTTGGCAAGTATCGGTTGAAGTGAAGAGGGATTATAATGGTTTCGGAAGATATGGCTAGGGAGGCGGCAGTATGAAAAAAAGATTCAATGTTACAGGTTTATGTTTGCCGGAGAGGCATTATATGGCTGATATCTCGGAACGTCTGGAAGAGATGAAGGCGTATGTCGATGCAGGCGATTATTTTACTGTCAACCGGGCCAGGCAGTATGGCAAGACGACGACGTTAAATGGGTTGAAGAGGAGGCTTGAGGAGGAATATACGGTTTTTTTGATAAGTTTTGAGGGAATAGAGGAAGAGGTTTTTTCAGATACCGGGTCTTTCTGCGTACGATTGTCAGGACTGCTTTATGACACTCTTGATTTTGGTGAAGTTTCAGGTATACCGGAGGATGTTCAGGAAGAAATATACCTAAGAAGTGTAGAGGACTCTAAGGAGATGAATTTCCGTATTCTGACAAATTTACTGTTACGGATTTGCCGGAGGGCAGACAAGCCGGTTGTGCTGATGATTGACGAGGTAGACCAGGCTGGCAATTATCAGGTGTTTGCCACATTTCTTGGGGTATTGCGGGACATGTATTTAAAACGGGATACAAGACCGGCATTTCAGTCTGTCATCTTAGCGGGGGTGTACGATATTAAGAATTTGAAGGAGAAGATCCGTCCAAAGAAGGAAGGTGTCTCGGATAGCCCGTGGAATATTGCCGCTGATTTTGAAGTGGATATGAGTCTGCCTGTGAAAGGGATCATGTATATGCTGGAAATGTATGAGCATGACCACCATACAGGAATGGCAGTCGGGGAAATAGCGCAGATGATTTATGATTATACATCTGGGTATCCCTTTCTTGTTTCAAGAATCTGTAAACTGTTGGATGAAGTAATTGCGGCGGATAAGGAATTTTCAGGAAAGAGTGGGGCGTGGACAAAAGACGGAGTTTTGGCGGCCATCCGCAAATTGTTAATAGAACAGAATCCGCTTTTTGAATCGCTGATGGGGAAGGTTGACAGTTATCCGGAACTGGAGAGAATGCTGTATACAGTTCTGTTTGTGGGAAAAGATATTCCGTTTAATACGGACAATCAGGCGGTTATGGTTGCGTCTATGTTTGGATTTGTTAAGAATATGGGCGGGAATGTAGCGTTAGCCAACCGAATTTTTGAGATACGTCTCTATAATCGATTTTTATCTGTAGAAGAAATGAGGGAAAGCGATATCTATAGAGCGTCTATTTATGATAAAAACCAATTTATGGTTGGCGGTTATTTGAATATGCGTCTGGTTCTGGAGAAGTTTGTAGGGCATTTTGACGAGTTGTATGGAGATTGCGAGGAAAAATTTATTGAAGAATCCGCTAGAAAGCTGTTCCTGCTCTATTTACGTCCGATTATAAATGGAGCCGGGAACTATTATATCGAATCCCGTACGAGAAGCATGGGGCGTACGGACGTAATCGTAGATTACCGGGGAGAACGATACATTATCGAAATAAAGATTTGGAGGGGGAAGGAGTATCATGAAAGGGGAGAGAAGCAGATTGTGGGTTATCTGGAGGATTATCAGCTGAAGACAGGGTATATGCTGAGCTTCTGCTTTAATAAAAAGAAGAAGCCCGGTGTATACGACAGAGTTGTTGGGGATAAGAAGGTGATTGAGGCTGTGGTTTGAGATTTTCAATTTCCTGCTTGTATTCTTGGAAGATTATTGATACAATAAGGAAACTGGCGCTACGAAAGAAACGTTGCCATACGTTTGGAAAATAGAGAGGAATCTAAAGAATCATGAAGGAGAAACTAAAAAAATTATTTGCCTATTACGGTCCATATAAGTCATTGTTTTACAGTGACATGTTTTTTGCAATTCTGGGGGCCGCTGTGACGCTGATTATTCCGCTGGTAGTAAGGTATATCACGAATGATGTGGTATATTTTGAGGCGGATGAAGCGAGGAGGTCCATCCTCTTTCTTGGCATACTGATGGTAGCCCTTGTGTTGTTAGAGATTTTCTGCAATTTTTATATTGCGTATTTTGGGCATATCATGGGTGCGAAGATGGAGGCGGATATGCGCAGGGATATTTTTGGGCATTATCAAAAGCTGACTTTTGCGTTCTATGATAACCAGAAGGTAGGTCATCTCTTGTCCCGGATTACCAGCGACTTGTTCGACATCAGTGAGCTTCTCCACCATGGACCTGAGGATTTGGTCATCTCGGTGATTAAGATTATTGGCTCTTTTGCCATCCTTCTGGCTGTGAATGTAAGGCTTGCTTTCGTGGCGTTTGCATTTATTCCGGTTATGGCTGTGTTCGCATTTATCTTTAACGGGAAGATGCGCAAGGCGTTTAAGCGCAACCGGGAGAAGATTGCGGAGATTAACAGCCAGATTGAGGATAGCCTGTCGGGAATCCGGGTGGTGAAGTCTTTTGCCAATGAAAAAGAAGAGATGAAGAAGTTCAAGCGTGGGAATGATAATTTTGTGGCTGCGAAGAAGATCAGCTACAAGTACATGGGAATTTACCATTCCGGGCTTGGGGCGATGAGTACGCTGATTACGGTTGTGGTTCTGGTTGTGGGGGTCGTCATGATGCTGTCTGGCACGGTGGCCTTGACGGATTTGATTACCTTTCTCCTGTATATTGCGAATTTTACCGACCCGGTCAAGAAGCTGGTTGCGTTTACGGAGCAGTTCCAGAATGGTTATACGGGATTTGAACGGTTTCTTGAGATTCTGTCCATTGCGCCGGATATTGAGGATAAGCCGGACGCCGTGTCGGTAGGGCAGATGCGCGGTGAGATTGAGTTCCGGGATGTGTCTTTCCGGTATGACGACCAGAATGACAGGGTGTTAAACCATATTAATTTGAAGGTGGACGCCGGGGATTATATGGCTCTGGTGGGACCTTCCGGGGTGGGTAAGACGACGCTTTGCAGTCTGATCCCGCGGTTTTATGACGTGTCGTCAGGTTCTATCACGGTTGACGGGATTGACATCCGTGATATAAAACTGGATGACTTGCGCAACAATGTAGGAATCGTGCAGCAGGATGTATATCTGTTTGCGGGGACGATTCTCGACAATATCCGTTATGGAAGGATGGACGCCACGGACGAGGAGGTTGTGCGGGCGGCGAAGAATGCCAACGCCCATGATTTTATTATGAGTTTCCCTCAGGGGTATCATACGGATATCGGCCAGCGGGGAGTGAAGCTGTCCGGCGGGCAGAAGCAGCGGTTGTCGATTGCGCGGGTGTTCCTCAAGAATCCGCCGATTCTTATTTTTGACGAGGCGACGTCGGCGCTTGACAATGAAAGTGAGCAGGTGGTGCAGAAGTCTCTGGAAGGGCTGGCGAAGGAGCGGACGACCTTCGTGATTGCCCACAGGCTGACTACGATTCAGAATGCACAGAAGATTCTTGTGCTGACCGAGGACGGGATTGCGGAAGAGGGAACCCATGAAGAACTGCTTTTGAAGAAAGGAATCTATGAAGCGTTGTACCATAGAAATTTTGAAAATGTGTAGGGGATAGCCATATAATTCGTAGTATAAATCAATTTAAGTAAGGGGAGATAAGAATGATGGAGTTGGGTAAAAGAATGCGGGCTTCTATGCTGATTGTGATTCTGTTTTGCATGATGTGCGTGTCTGCGGTGCTTGCGAGGGAGGAAAAGATTGCAGAGGCAGAGATGGTGCAGGAAGCGGATTTGTATGCGGTCTGTGAGCCGTCAGGAAGTGAATAGAAATGCTTCCTGTGTGGCAAGATACTAAAGAATATAGGAAAAAGAGAAGGTCAGGATATGGACGAGATACAATTTAAAAGAGCTGAGTTGGAAGATAAGGAAATTATTTCTCACTATTTCAGGCATCATACGAGCCGGAGCTGTGAGCGGACATTTGCAAATGTATATCTATGGTCGCGCCAGTATCCGGTGAAATGGGCGGTTGTGGAGAATGCGCTGGTTTTTAAGAGCGAAGATGAGGAACATCTGGCTTTTGCGTATCCGGCTGGGGAGGCGGCGGATGTGCGAAGGGCGATTGAATGGCTGATGGAGTACTGTAAGGGGCGCGGCTTGCCGTTTCAGATGTATAACCTGACGTCGGAGCATTTTGCGCAGCTTGAGGAATGGTATCCGGGAAGATTCCAGATTGCGTATGACAGGGACAGTGCGGATTATGTCTATGAGTCGGAGAAACTTGCCACGTTGTCAGGAAAGAAGCTGCATAGTAAGCGGAACCATATCAATAAGTTTAAGGCGCTGTATGATGGGCGCTGGTCGTATGAGGCAATCACGCCTCAGAATGCGGAAGAGTGTTTCCAGATGGCGCTGAAATGGCGGGAGCAGAATGGCTGTGAGGATGACCCCGAAAAGCGCGGTGAGATTTGTGTGACAATGAACGCGCTGCGCTTGTTTGAAGAACTGGAACTGACAGGCGGGATTCTTAGGATTGACGGGGAAGTGGTAGCGTTTACCATCGGGGAACCGATCTGTTCCGATACGTTTGTGGTTCATATCGAGAAGGCTTTTGCGGATGTGGAAGGCGCGTACCCGATGATTAACCAGCAGTTCGTGGAGCATGAGTGCAGAGAGTATCTTTATGTCAACCGTGAGGAAGATACGGGGGCAGAAGGCTTACGAAAGGCAAAACTGTCATACCGTCCGGTATTTATGGTGGAAAAAGGGGATGTGACAGAGATAGAAGCGTGATAATAGATACGAATCGGGTGCATAAGAAGGAGAGAAGAGCATGATAGCAGAGAAAATGAAGAACATGGTAGCAAATAGTTCGGCAATCCGTGCGATGTTTGAGGAAGGCAACCGGCTTGCCCAGATTTACGGGGCGGAGAATGTGTTTGATTTTAGCCTTGGCAATCCTAATGTTGCGGCTCCTGAGTCGGTAAAAAATGCAATCGTTGAATTGCTGAACGAGAATGATCCGGTGGTTCTTCATGGGTATACGAACAGCAATTCCGGTTATGCGGATGTGAGGGAGACGGTGGCGCAGTCCTTAAATGAACGTTTTGGGACGAAGTTTGCGGGGAAGAATATCGTGATGTCAGTGGGGGCGGCAGGCGGATTGAATGTAATTTTGAAGACGCTTCTGAATCCCGGCGACGAGGTGATTGCCTTTGCCCCGTATTTCGGCGAGTACCGTTCATACACGAATAATTATGACGGGGTTCTGGTGGAGATTTCCCCGAATACTGTGGATTTCCAGCCGAAACTGGATGAATTCGAGCAGAAGATTACGCCTAGGACTAAGGCGGTCATTGTGAATACGCCGAATAATCCTACGGGCGTAGTTTATTCGGAGGAGACGATCCAGAAGATGGCTTCGGTTATGGAGGCAAAACAGCGGGAATTTGGGACGGATATTTACCTGATTTCTGATGAGCCATACCGTGAGCTGGTCTATGACGGAGCGGAGGTTCCGTATCTTACCAAGTATTATGCCAATACGATTGTGGGATATTCTTACAGTAAGTCCCTGTCCCTTCCTGGGGAGCGTATCGGTTATCTGGTAATCCCGGACGAGGTGAAGGACAGTGAGGACGTCCTGGCGGCGGCGAATGTTGCGACCCGGATTCTTGGGTTTGTCAATGCACCTACATTGCAGCAGAAGGTGGTTGCAAAATGTATCAATGAGAAGACGGACATTTCCTATTATGACAGGAACCGGGAGACATTATACCGGGGACTGCGGGAGTGTGGGTTTGACTGCATCAAGCCGCAGGGGGCTTTCTATCTTTTTGTGAAGTCTCCGGTTGCAGATGAGAAGGAGTTCTGCGCTGCTGCGAAGAAATATAACCTCTTGCTGGTGCCGGGAAGTTCGTTTGCCTGTCCGGGGTATGTGCGGCTTGCTTACTGCGTGGCTTATGAGACGATTGTGAATTCCCTGCCTAAGTTCCGGGAATTGGCGGGCGAGTATTTCTAAATGTGTAATGATTATAATACATGCCTCTGACAGGGCGGGATGCCGTTTCATAAGTCTTGAAAGAGGACGGATTGTGACAAAGATTGAAGGATAGAGAATATGAGAGAATATGAGAAAAATATCCGTAAGGTGGAGCCTTACGTGCCGGGGGAACAGCCCCAGAATAAAGTGATTAAACTGAATACCAATGAGAATCCCTATCCGCCTTCCCCGAGGGTTGCAAAGGCTCTGGAAGAGATGGATTCAGACAGGTTTCGGCTTTATCCGGACCCTGCATGTACAGCCCTTACAGAGGCGTTGGCGGATTTTTACCATGTGAATCCGGATCAGGTGTTTGTAGGAGTTGGGTCTGATGATGTGTTGTCTATGTGTTTCCTGACTTTTTTTAATTCAGACAAACCGATTTTCTTCCCGGACATTACATATTCTTTCTACAAGGTCTGGGCAGAGCTTTACCGGATTCCCTATGAGTGCCAGAAGCTTGACGGGGATTTCCGGATTGTGAAAGAGGATTATTATAAGGAGAATGGCGGGGTTATTTTCCCGAATCCGAATGCGCCAACGGCGCTCTATGAGGAACTGGATGTGGTGGAGGACATCATCCGGGCGAATCCAGATGTGATTGTGATTGTGGATGAGGCTTATGTGGATTTTGCAGGGCGTTCTGCAATGGAGTTGATTGACCGGTATGAGAACCTGATTGTGGTGCAGACATTTTCTAAGGCAAGGTCTATGGCGGGGATGCGGATTGGGTATGCCGTTAGCAGCCCAAGGCTTATTAAGTATCTGAATGATGCGAAGTATTCCTTTAATTCATATACCATGAATCAGGCTGCGCTTGTGTGCGGCGTGGAGGCTGTGAAGGACAGGGAATATTTTGAGGAAGGGCTCCATAAGATTATTAAGACGAGGGAGTGGGCGAAAGGCCGGTTTGAGGAGCTGGGATTTTGCTGCCTTGATTCACGGGCTAATTTTATTTTTGCCACTCACCCGGAGTATGACGCAAAGGAATTGTTTGAGGCGTTGAAGGACAACGGCATCTATGTCCGGTACTGGGGAAGTGAGAGGATTGAGCAGTATCTTAGGATTACCATTGGGACCAGAGAGGAGATGGAGGTTCTGTTTGGATTCCTTGAAAGGTATGTGGGAAGGCAGATGCCGGGGGAATTTTGAGATGTTTCCCTATGGGGATAGTTGCAGATATAAAGGAGAGTGTCTATGACAGAAACATTAGTGCAGAGTATTATCGACGCTTTGGGCGGGAGTGTCGGGAAGGAAGCGATTGTGTTTATTATTTCGATGATCCCGATTCTGGAGCTTAGGGGGGCGCTTCTTGTTGCAGGTCCGCTTTTGGGGGTGCCTGTGGCGAAGGCGATTCCGCTGTGTATCATTGGGAATATTATTCCCGTTCCCTTTATTTTGCTGTTGATTACGCCGATTTTTAAGTGGATGAAGGGGACGAAGCTGTTTAAGCCTATGGTGGATAAGCTTGAGTCTAAGGCGATGAGTAAGAGTGACAAGATTGAGAAGTATGAGTTCTGGGGGCTTGTCCTGTTCGTGGGGATTCCTCTTCCGGGAACCGGGGCGTGGACGGGGTCGCTGATTGCGGCGCTCCTTGGCGTGAAGTTTAAGAAGGCGTTTCCGGCGGTTATATTGGGAATATTTATGGCGACTGTGATTATGTGGTTTATCTCTTACGTGCTGCTTGGAGGGGTGCAGATTTTGGGATAGAGGTTATCTGGAATGTTGCAAAATCCTAAAACATTGTAAAACATGTATAAAAGAGTTGTAATGCCGCCGATTTTTTAGTACAATGTAAACATGAGATTTTACCAAGTATAAGGAGGCACCGAAAATATGAAGGTTTACAGAACTGACGAGATCAGGAACGTAGTTCTCTTAGGACATGGAGGGAGCGGCAAGACAAGCCTTGCTGAAGCGATGGCTTATGTATCAGGAGCAACGAACCGTATGGGGAAGATCACAGACCACAATACGATCAGTGATTTCGATAAAGAGGAACAGAAGAGAGAATTTTCAATCAGTACGACTCTGATCCCGATTGAGTGGGAGAAGGCGAAGATCAATGTCCTGGATACCCCGGGCTACTTCGATTTCGTAGGTGAGGTTGAGGAAGCGGTCAGCGCAGCGGATGCGGCAGTCATCGTAGTTTCCGGTAAGGCAGGCGTGGAAGTCGGGACAGAGAAAGCATGGGAGCTGTGCGACAAGTACAAGCTGCCGCGTATGATTTATGTGACGGAGATGGATGTAGACGACGCAAGTTTCCGTCAGGTGGTCGAGGATCTGAACGAGAGATACGGCAAGGTGATTGCGCCTCATTTCCAGCCAATCAGAGAGAACGAGAAGCTGGTAGGCTATGTCAACGTCATCAAGAATGCGGGCAGACGCTATACAGGCATCGGACAGAGAGAAGAGTGCGAGATTCCGGATTACTGTAAACCGAACCTTGAGACATACCGTGAGAAGCTGTTAGAGGCAGTTGCAGAGATCAGCGATGAATATATGGAGCGTTATTTCGCGGGCGAGGAGTTCTCCGTTGAGGAGATCCGTGCGGCGATGCGTACCGAGGTTATGGAAGGACGGATTGTACCGGTTGCGATGGGTTCTAATGTACAGGCACAGGGCGTTGCCAACCTGCTGTCTGATATCGTAAGATTCTTCCCGAGTCCGGATTGGAGAGAATGTGCAGGTATCAACCGTAAGACTAATGAGATATATGAGGCGAACTATGACTTTGCGAAGGCAAAATCCGCTTATGTATTCAAGACGATGGTAGACCCATTCATCGGAAAGTATTCCTTTGTCAAGGTATGTTCCGGAGTATTGAAGGGCGAGGATACGCTCTACAATGGGGAATCCGAGACAGACGAGAAGCTGGGTAAGATTTATACCATGGTGGGGAATAAGCCAGTAGAAGTCAAGGAATTATTTGCAGGCGATATCGGTGCGATTGCGAAGCTGACCAATACCAAGACAGGCGATACTCTTTCCGCAAAGACGACACCGGTGCTGTTCGGAAAGACCGAGTATTCCAAGCCTTATACATATATGAAGTATGTGACCAAGAACAAAGGCGACGAGGACAAGGTATCTCAGGCGCTTCAGAAGATGATGGCAGAGGATATCACTCTGAAGGCGGTCAATGACAGCGAGAACCGTCAGACTTTGATTTATGGTATGGGCGACCAGCACTTAGAGATTGCAGTGAGCAAGCTTCTCGAGAGATATAAGTGTGAAGTGACATTGGAGACGCCTAAGGTTGCGTTCCGAGAGACGATTAAGAAGAATTCTGATGTTGACACGAAGTATAAAAAGCAGTCCGGCGGACACGGGCAGTATGGTCATGTTAAGATGAAGTTTGCGTCTTCCGGCGATTTGGATACGCCGTACATCTTCGAGGAGACGGTAGTGGGCGGTGCGGTTCCTAAGAATTACTTCCCGGCAGTAGAGAAGGGACTTCAGGAATCTGTGATTAAGGGACCTCTTGCCGGATATCCGGTAGTGGGTGTGAAGGCGACATTGTACGATGGGTCTTACCATCCGGTAGACTCTTCTGAGATGGCGTTCAAGACTGCGACCATTCAGGCATTCAAGAAGGGATTCATGGAGGCTGGTCCGGTACTCTTAGAGCCAATCGCTTCGATTAAAGTCGTGGTTCCGGATGACTATACAGGAGATGTCATGGGTGATTTGAACAAACGCCGCGGACGTGTTCTTGGTATGAACCCGATTGCAGGGGGATTACAGGAGATTGTGGCAGATATCCCGATGACAGGTGTGTTTGGATATTGTACGGTACTGCGCTCCATGACAGGCGGAAGAGGAACCTATTCTTATGAGTTCGCGCGCTATGAGCAGGCTCCTTCTGATGTCCAGGAAGCAGAGATTGCCAAGAGAGCCGCTGAAGAATAGGAGAAAATAATTAAGATGTAGAAGAAAAGCCCGTAAGGGCTTTTTTTCTTATAGTAAAAGTGCTATAATCTCTTTTGCCATGATGGAGTTAGGAATAAATATTTTGTGTTCGGTATACCATACATGGCAAATATACAAGAGAGATATGAATGAGGATCAAAAAAATGAAGATAGTAATTATCGGTGACGGCAAGGTCGGGCATAAACTGACCGCCCAGTTATCAGAAGAGGACTATGATATTGTTTTAATTGATCAGAATGCGGGAAAACTAAAAGAAGCTGTGAACCAGCTCGACATCTTCTGTATTCCGGGAAACGGCGCAGATATGGAGGTGCAGAAGCAGGCAGACGTGCCTCATGCCGATTTGGTGATTGCCTGTGCATCCATGGATGAGATGAACATGCTTTGCTGTCTGCTGGCGAAGCATTTGGGAGCAAAGCATACCATTGCAAGGGTGCGCAACCCCATTTACTACAGGCAGATTGATTTCTTTAAGGAAGACCTGCATCTGAGTATGGCGGTTAACCCGGAATTGTCGGCGGCAAATGAGATTGCAAGGATTCTGCTGTTCCCTGAGGCCAGCAAGGTGGAGACGTTCATGAAGGGAAGGGTAGAGCTGGTGGAGCATGTCCTGAAACAAGGAAGCCCGTTGGCAGGACTTTCTCTGGCGCAGATTGGGCGGAAGTTCGGCATCAATATTCTGGTCTGTGCCGTTAAGCGGGGGACTTCCGTCCATATCCCGGATGGAGATTTCGTGGTGCAGGAGGATGACCGTCTGCATATTGCGGCGGGACACCAGAATCTCCGGTCGTTTTTTAAGTCTCTGGGGCGCAAGAGCACCAAGATCCGGCGGGTTCTGATCTGCGGCGGAGGAAATCTGTGCTTCTACCTTACGCGCCAGCTTCTTGAGGCGGGGATGCAGGTGAAGATTATTGAGCGGAATCCGGAGAAATGTGAGTATCTGTGCGAGGCTCTCCCGAAAGCTACAATTATACAGGGAGATGCGGCTGACCATGACCTGCTGATTGAGGAAGGAATCCAGGATACGGACGCCGTGGTGGCGCTGACGGGCATGGATGAGGAGAATATTATCATGTCGCTGTTTGCGAAGGCACAGGGAGTCGATAAGATTGTCGCCAAAGTCAACGAGGATTCCCGGGCGCAGATGGTGGAAGGGCTTGGCATTGACAGTATCGTTTCCGTAAAGGGTGCGGCTGCGGATGAAATCGTCAACTATGTGCGGGCGAGAAAGAATTCCTACAGTAATGCAGACGTTGAGACCATTTACCGGCTGCTTGGCGGGAAGGTGGAAGCGATGGAATTTATCATCAAGAAAGCCTGTGATTTTACGAATATTCCGCTGAAAGACCTTCCTACGAAACAGAACCATTTGATTGCTTGTATCGGCAGGAAACGGAAGATTATCATTCCGGGGGGCGACGACCATCTGGAGGCGGGCGACAGTGTCATTGTAGTTACGAAAGAGCATATTATCAATAAATTTACTGACATACTTGCGTAGGGGAGACTGGAATTAGATTATGAATACAAAGATGATACGGTATATACTGGGGAAGATGCTGGGGGTGGAGGCGGCGCTTCTGCTGCTGCCGGCGTTGGTGTCCCTGATTTACCGGGAATTTAGCGGTGTGTATTTTCTGGTTCCGTCAGTGATTGCGGGGGCGTTCTATCTGCTGGCGGGGGTAAAAAAGCCTGAAAACAGGAATATTTACGGGAAGGAGGGCATGGTCATCGTCTCGAGCGCATGGATTCTTTGGTCTCTGATTGGGGCGCTGCCGTTTACGCTTTCCGGAAGTATCCCGGATTATCTGGATGCGTTTTTTGAAACGGTTTCCGGGTTTACGACCACAGGCTCTACGATTCTGACGGACATTGAATCGCTGCCCCAGGGAATGCTGTTTTGGAGAAGCTTTACCCATTGGATTGGCGGCATGGGCGTGCTGGTGTTCGTGCTGGTGCTCACGAAGCTGGATAAGAAGAACACCATGTATCTGATCCGGGCGGAGGTACCGGGACCGGAGAAGGATAAACTGGTGCCTAAGACCATGTCCACGGCACGGATTCTGTACGGGATGTATTTTGCACTTACGGCAGTCGAAGTTATTCTGTTGCTGCTGGGGGGCATGAACCTGTTCGACAGCCTGATTTTTTCCTTCGGCACGGCAGGAACCGGAGGGTTTGCCAATTACTCGGCAAGCGTCGGGCATTTTGACAGTGTGTATATTGATTCTGTGATTACGGTATTTATGATTTTGTTCGGCGTGAATTTTAACCTGTATTATTTCCTGCTGTTAAAGGATTGGAAACCGGTCTGGAAGAATGAGGAGCTGAAAACCTATCTGGGGATCATTTTGTCTGCCGCCTGCCTGATAACGCTGAACATCAGCCATATGTACGGGAATCCGTTCCATGCGTTCCGGTATGCAATTTTTCAGGTGGCTTCGATTATTACCACCACCGGGTATGCGACGGCTGACCATACCCTGTGGCCTATGTTTTCCCAGTGTGTGCTTCTGTTCTTGATGATGGTCGGCGCATGTGCGTCCTCCACGGGCGGAGGCATGAAGGTGGCGCGATTCATGATGATGCTGAAATGTATCAAGCGTGAGATTGTGCAGATGGCGCATCCTAAGTCGGTCAGTATTATCCGCATGAATGGGAAGAAGATGGATACGGATGTACTGCGGACGCTGTATGTCTATTTGATGGCTTATATGGGGATTATCGTAGGGTCGGTTCTTCTGGTGTCCATTGATAATATGGACTTTGGCACCACCTTCAGTTCGGTCTTAACTACGCTGAACAATATCGGGCCGGGAATCGGCGCGGTTGGCCCAAGCGGAAGTTTTGCGGATTTTTCTCCGCTGTCGAAGCTGGTATTCTGCTGCGACATGCTTGCGGGGCGTCTGGAGATTTTCCCATTCCTGATGCTGTTTACCGCTTCGGCGTGGAACCGGAAATTTTAAAAAGGAGATTATATGAATTTTAAGAAGAAATTATTGATTGTGTTAGCCTTGATTGTGGCGGCGGGGGGATACTATTATGCGGCTCTTCCTGCGATTAATATCCATTCGTCAGAGACGTGGTTCTTTGTGATATTTCTGCTTGTTGCGCTGGCGGCTGTCTATGCCGCGCGCAGGAAGCTTGGCAGGAAGGAACTGAAACAGAGCAAGGTGATGAAATTTTTCGGCGTGTTGATACTGTGCGTGGGAATCGTGTATCTTTTGGGTTCCCTGCTCTCATCGCCGATTGTCAATGCGAAGAAATACCAGAAGCTGCTAACGGTGAAAGAAGGGGAATTTACGGAGGATGTGGAGGAGCTTTCCTTCGATAAGATTCCGCTTCTCGACAAGGATACGGCGGAGATTCTCGGAGACCGGAAGATGGGAAGTATGGTGGATATGGTTTCCCAGTTCGAGGTGGACAATATTTACAGCCAGATTAACTATAAGGATAATCCGGTCAGGGTGTCGCCTCTTAGGTATGCCAGCCTGATCAAATGGTTCACCAACCGGTCCAACGGTATTCCGGCGTATATCCGTATTAATATGGCGACTCAGACAACGGAGCTTGTGAAGCTGGAACAAGGGATACGCTATACGACCAGCGAACATTTTAACAGGAACATTTACCGGCATCTGCGGTTTGCGCATCCTACCTATATCTATGGGGAGTTAAGCTTTGAGATTGACGAGGAGGGAACCCCTTACTGGATTGCTCCGGTCAAGAAGTTTAATATCGGGCTTTTCGGCGGAGAGACGGTGGGCAAGGTAGTATTATGCAATGCCGTGACCGGAGATATGAAGACGTATGATATCGAAGACGTGCCGGAATGGGTAGACCGGGCATATTCGGCGGATCTGCTGGTGCAGTTGTTTGACTATTACGGTACGCTGAAACATGGGTTCTTCAACAGTATCTTGAGCCAGAAGGATTGTTTAAAGACCACGGACGGGTATAATTACCTGGCATTGGACGACGATGTATGGATGTATACCGGGGTGACTTCGGTAAACGGAGACCAGTCTAACGTGGGCTTTGTGCTGTCCAACCAGCGGACGATGGAGACAAAGTATTACAAGGTCGAGGGCGCGACGGAGGCTTCCGCCATGTCTTCTGCAGAGGGCCAGGTGCAGAACTTGAAGTATAAGGCGACGTTCCCGCTTCTGCTGAATATTTCGGATGAGCCGACGTATTTTATCGCATTGAAGGATGATGCGGGGCTGGTGAAGAAGTATGCGATGGTAAATGTGCAGAAGTACCAGATTGTTGCCATTGGCGACAGTGTGAGCCAGTGTGAGGAGAATTATCTGGAATTGCTGTTCAGCAACGGTGTCAAGGAGGCTGAGCAGGATACGCGGGAAGTCAAAAAGATTACGGGGAAGATTACAAAGATTGTCCAGGCGGTCATTGATGGGACGTCCCATTATTATATTATGGTGGACGGGTCGGAGGATATTTTTGATATCTCTGTAGTTGATTTTATTGATGTTGTCCGCTGTGAAGAGGGGCAGGAGGTCGTATTGGAGTATAAGGAGGATGAAAGAGCGAATCTTGTCATGTCGCTTGAGATTCGGGGGAACCGTGGCGGTGATTTGGAGTCAGGAAGCGATGAGTGATGTATCATTGTCAATCGGATAAAAAGATATGTGGGGATAGTCCTTCGCCGTAAGGCGGGGGACTTTTTTCTGTTCAGACCCGTGCAGAGGAAATATGCCGCTTGGGCGGAGCACGGGCCGCGCGGTGGGTAGGGGTAAATGGCTCTTCCTATTCGATTAAAATGATTGACAGGATATCTCCTTTTATGTTATTTTAGAGAGAAGATAACAGCGTTATGCAAAGAAGGAGAATTTCCATATGTCTGATGAAAAAGCCACAAGAGAAAAGCTGATGGAATATGCCAGACAGGAATTTCTGGAAAAAGGCTATATGAAAGCTTCCTTGCGAAGTATCTGCAAAAAGGCAGGCGTCACCACCGGCGCCTTGTATTTCTTTTTTCAAAATAAGGAAGATTTGCTTTCGGCAATCGTAGACGATACCATCAAAGGGATAATGGAGATGATGCAAGACCATTTTTCCAGGGAGATTGGGACAGATGCCCAGATGGCGCTTGGCGGCGATGCGTCGGAGGATATCCGCAGCGCCAAGGAGATTCTGCACTATCTGTATCAGCATTACGATATAGTACTCCTTTTATTGACCAAAAGCCAGGGGAGTGTCTATGAAACAATCGTGGATCAGTTCGTGAATATTTTGGAGAGGCATTATGATAAACTGACAGATCTGCTTTCCGTGAAGAAAGGGATACCTAAGCCTGACCATTATTTCCTGCACTGGACATCCCATATGCAGATAGAAGCTTTTGTGCATCTTCTGATCCATGTGAAAGAAGAAGAGAAGGCGGTTAAAAATATCGAACCAATTGTAGCATATTTAGTGGCTGGTTGGGTGGGAGCATTTGTCCGGAAAGGATGAGAACAAGCAAAGACGTAGATGATTAAACGGTAGGAGGAGTTTTGTGGCTTTTAACATAACAATGTTATGTAACCTTGTATTAGTTAATGACAATACTGAGTTAAAGAGAAAAATAAGGGAGATGGAGGGAGAAGCGATGTATTTAGAAGTCAGCAATTTAAAGAAAAGTTATGGGGAAGGCGGCAGTTTCATGGAGGTGCTGAAGGGAGTTTCTATGTCGGTGGAAAAAGGCGATATGTGCGTCATACAGGGAGCGAGCGGAAGCGGGAAATCCACGCTTCTGAACGGCATCGGAGGTCTTGACCGAATGGATTCTGGGTCTATACGGGTAGACGGGAAGGAAATCTGCGGCCTGACGCAGGAAAAGCTGTCGGATTACAGGCGCGAAAACCTGGGGTTTGTCTTCCAGTTCTACAACCTTGTCCCCAATCTTACGGTAAAGGAAAATATTCAAGTATGCGAATATATTTCCGGGCATCCCCAGAATCTTGCAGACCTTCTTTACACGCTGGGACTGACTGAGCATCAGAACAAATTTCCTTCCCAGCTTTCGGGCGGCCAGCAGCAGCGCTGCGCCATAGCAAGGGCGTTGGTGAAAAACCCGAAACTTCTTCTCTGTGACGAGCCTACCGGAGCGCTGGATTCCCGGACTTCCCGGGACATTCTGGTTCTCCTTGAAGAGGTAAACAGAAAATACAGGACGACCATGCTAATCGTGACCCACAATAATTCTATCAAAAACATGGTGGATCAGGTGGTTTTCTTAAAGGACGGCCAAATTATGGAAAACTATCGTAACGGGAAAAAGGTATGTGCTGCAGAATTGGAGGACCTATAAGATGCAGATGATATTGAAGAAGCGGATTTTACGGGATTTCAAGGAAAATCTGCCCCGTTATCTGGCATTGGGGCTGATGGTCATTCTTGGGATGTATATCGTAATCAGCCTGGTCGCCGCCGCCGATACGATTATCAAAGGGAGTGCAAAAGCGGCGAAGGCACAGTCCGTGGAAGACGGCCAGTTCAGCCTGTTTGTGCCGATGAGCAGCGCAGAACAGAAGAAACTGATTGATGCCGGGATTACGGTAGAGGAACACTTTTATCTGGACTGCAAAACAGATGACGATTCTGTCTTGCGCATATCGGCTGTCAGGCAGAAAATCGACAGGGTACATGCCGATCCCGGAAGACTTCCTGAGCGGGATGGGGAAATTCTGTTGGAAAAACGATACAGCGAGGATCATAGGATTTTTGTTGGTGATGAGATTGGAATCGGGGGACGGCTCTTTACCGTATGTGGAATCGGAACATCGCCGGATTATGATGCGCCTTACCGAAATTTATCGGACAGCATCGTAGACAGCCGTCAGTTTGGAACTGCTTTTGTAAATGAGGCAGATTATCAGCGAATGAAAGAAGCAGGCAGCAGCATCCAAGCAGAACAATATGTGTATGGGTATCTGCTGAATGGCGGATTGACAGACAAGGAGCTGAAAAAGCTGCTGCAGGAGGAAATACCAAAGCTGACGCAGTTCCTCCCCGCAAAAAACAATATCCGTATCAAAGGAGCGGCAGATGATGTGGTCATCAATAAGACGACAGGACTGTTTGCGGGCGTACTGCTAATTGGACTATTTGCCTATGTGATTTCCGTTTTTGTGGTACATACCATTGAGAGGGAATCCGAGGTCATTGGAACGTTGTATGCGCTGGGAATAAAAAGAAAGGAATTATTGGTTCATTATCTTTTGCTGCCTGTCCTGCTTACCTTAGTATCAGGAATTGTGGGAACGATTCTTGGCTACAGTAAGTTTGGCGTCAAGGTACAGATGGGGGATACTTATCAATATTTTTCCATACCGGATTTTCCCGTGGCATATGAGCCGTATCTGATTTTCTATGGCATCTTGATGCCTCCGGCAGTTGCGGCGCTGACCAATCTGTTAGTGATTTACAGAAAATTGCAAAGACCTGCCCTTGCCCTGATGCGCAGGGAGCAGAAAATTGCAAGGGGCAGGAATAGGGATCTTGGACAAATGGGATTTGTCCATGCGTTTCAGATACGCCATTTTCTCAGGGAAAAACGGACTGCCGTAACTGTATTTTTAGGGATGTTCCTGGCTTTGCTGGTCTGCATGCTTGGCCTGAACTGCTATGTGCTTTGTGAACATGTAAGAACGGACAGTGTGGCAGATACCAGATATGAATATATGTACACATATACTTTATCGGCTGCCAGTCCGCCCGTCCCGTCAGGGGAAGGTATCACGGGATCCCCGGATGAGTATCCTTTGTGGGAGGAAATACTGCCGGAGGACGGAGAAGAAGCCTGCGGCATGAATCTGAAAAAGGAGACAATGGGATACAATATTGATGTGACACTGCTTGGGATTCATCCGGACAATCCTTACTTTGACGCGCCGGTGGAAGAGGGGCAAAGCAAGATTCTGATATCTTCCGCCATGGCGGGCAAGTTCAGGCTGAAGCCGGGAGATGACCTTGTATTGGACGACGAAGAAAAGGACAGAAGATACGCGTTTACCGTGGATGGAATCGTGCCGTATTCAGCAAGGATGTTCGCATTTATGGAAATAGGCAGCATGCGGGAGCTAATAGGAGAAAAGGAGAATTATTACAACATAGTATTCGCAGATCATGCATTGGATATTGAGCCCGGCAGGTTATATGCCGTGTCTGCCAAAGCAGAAGTAGAAAAGAGCGCGGCAGTCTTTGTGGAGAAGATGCGGCCTATGGTCAGGATGCTGATGAGTGTTTCTGCATTGCTCTTCCTTGTCGTCATGTATCTGATGCTGAAGGTAATGATAGACCGCTGTACAGTGCCTATTTCTATGATGAAAATCTTCGGATATCGGAATAAAGAAATCAGAGAGCTTTATCTGAACGGGAATCTGGCCGTCGTGGCAGTCAGCGCGGCGCTGGGAATTCCACTGTCAAAGGTATTTATGGATGCGATATATCCTTATCTGGTGTCAAACGTAGCGGTTGGCCTGAACCTGACATTTCGCTGGTGGATGTATGCAGGACTGTTTGCGGCGATTTTGGGATTATACTTTATCAGTACGCTGTTTTTGATGAGGAGGGTAAAACGGATTCTACCGGCGGAGGCTTTGAAAAATAGGGAGTAGAGATCTGGGCGGGGAAACCTATGATAAATGAAATGACAGGTTCCCCGCAGATTATATCTCTATATCCGCTTGCCTTCTAAATATGTGTGGGATATAATAAATATATCAGATTTTGGAGAAAATAGTGTGCTGATCGCATTATATCAGGCAAACCTCCTTGGCTATTCGCCCATCTGCCGCGTTGGATTCACTTAACGGTCGGTCATAAGGAATCCTCCCGCAAGCGGGTCC
>OFGE01000513.1_pt1 | contig 42008 bp, 33 predicted proteins | sample 1521681 | NCBI WGS metagenome assembly OFGE01 (sample SAMEA3504093, study PRJEB24116) | mouse gut metagenome | biome: mouse gut; feature: mouse-associated habitat; material: faeces | place: Denmark | collected 2011
TACGGTGGTGTGAGAGGCCGATAATTGAACTAATCAATTATCTCCTACTTGATTGTCTAGAATTTTAATTTATATAATTGCATGCTAAAATGAATTGGTTCACAAAAATTATAGGAGATTAACAAATGGAACAGAAAAAACATTTTAAATTATATAAAAGTGGAAAGCAATGGATAACAGCTGCAATTGCAACGGTTGCAGTATCCACTGGAATAATTTTAGGAGGGGTGGCATAAGCTGATACTACAGACTCTGCTGATAATCAGTCAGTTGCTACTCAACCTACTTCTGACCAACAAGAAAACAATAATAATAATAACAATAAACAAACACAAACCTTAAAAACTTTTACTACCGAGTCTGTTGAGGAAATAAATCATCCCCAAGAATCTGTTAGTAATAACGATACCCCTTCTAAAGAACCAGCAACTTTAGAAGCTACTCCTAGTCAAACTCAAAGTTATGATCAAAATGATAATGGTAGTTATGGAAATTTTGATTCTATCGAAGTGAATAATAATCAATTACATGTTACTGGATGGCAAGCTACGAATCAGGCGGCTGCATATGGTAATCAAAACCGATTTTTAATTGTAATTGGTCATAATGATAAAGGTGAGCAAGCCGAACTAGGCCGGACAAAATTGAACAATCAAACTATTGTTCAACGTCCAGATGTTAAAAATGTTCATAATGTCTATAATGCTGAAAATTCTGGCTTTGATGCAAAAATACAATTAGATACTAATAAACTAAATACCTATCGAAATGTAATTCAAATTGTTAGTCGTTATAGCGGGTCTGCTGATGGTAACAGTCAGTTTGTAGATTATGTCTCCGCCCCAGTCATTTTTGATCGCCAAAATTATGCTTGGCTAGATGAAATGGGAGTTGTTAATAATCAACTTCATGTAACAGGATGGAATGCTACTAATAAAGCATTAGGTAAAGATAATCATTATATTATTTTGTTTGATCGGACTCTTGGCCATGAAATTACTCGTAAAAAAGTAAATAATATTTCTCGGATTGATGTTGCGGAAGCGTATCCTCAAGTTATTAATGCTGAGCAATCTGGGTTTACGGCTGATTTTTCTTTAGATAGTCTTGATTTAACTCATGAATTGCAAATTATTAGCCGTTACAGTGACGCAGATAACGGAGAAGGAAATTATGTTAGCTATTGGCTTGCACCTCAACGTTTGTTACCACAGGAAGTAGCTAATCAAGGATATATTGATCAATTTAATATAAGCAAAAATGGGAAAGTAACTGTTACAGGGTGGCATGCTAGTGATGTTGCTACTGTTGAAAATAATCGTTTCTTAATTCTTTTTGATCAAACGGCAGGTCATCAAATTGCTTCAACTAAAATAAGTAATGTTACTCGTCCAGACGTTGCCCAAGCATATCCTAATATTAAAGATGCGTTAGATTCAGGCTTTAATGTAACGTTTGGTGTTAATCCAGCAGATATTGTTTTTGGACACCAATATTCTATCGTTAGCCGTTATTCTACAGATCCAAATGGTAATGGAAATGATGGAAAAAGAACAGATTTTTGGTCTCCATCAATTGTTCTTAATCAATCTGCTAATGCTATTGATCAACTTTATTTAACTAATAATGGTATTCATGTTACTGGATGGATGGCTAGTGATGCCTCAGCTACCCAAAATCATCCATATATCTTAGTAATGAATAATGGAAAAGAAATTACGCGTAAAGCCGTTCAACTAAGTACTCGTTCAGATGTTGCTAAAGTTTATCCTTCAATCTTTAATAGTGAGAACAGTGGATTTAACACAACAATTAATTTACCTAAAGAAATTGATCTATCTCAACTTAAAGACGTTCAAATTCTTTTAAGATTTAGTGCGGCCGATGATGGTAATCCTACTGCTACATTACCGGTAACAGATCAATGGAGCAATAAATATGATCTGACTGCTAATCAAGGAAGCTTTGATTATGTTAAGGTTAATGGTAATACAGTTGAAGTCCAGGGGTGGCATGCCAGCAACTTATCATATGGGAAACCGTATCAATATATTATAGTTCTTCAAAATGGAAGAGAAATTGGTCGTTCCATTGTAATGGGTTCAGAAGGTAATTTAGTACGTCCAGATGTAGAACGTGTATTTCCAGGTATTTTGAATAGTGGACAATCTGGATTCCAAAGTTCAGTAGTGCTAAATACGGACTTAAAAAATACTGCTATTCAATTGATTCATCGTTTTACTGATGATCCGGTAGGAAATGGTAATTACATTGATATTAATTCGCCAGTATATGTTGTAAAGGATAGCTATCAAACAAGTGGAAGCTTTAATAGTGATTCTATGCGTGCTAAGCGTGATTTAACCGCTCAGCGAATTGCTCAAAAATTGATGCAACAACAAGGGATTAGTGTTCTCTACGATTGGACTAATCAAAATAATAATTATCAAGAATTAACCATTCATGACATTGCCCAAGAACTTGCTCAAGGTGATGTAAATAATGATAGTAAAGTAATTAATGAAAAGCTTCATAATAATGCTTTGCTTGATGGTAATGTTATTTCAACAGCAATCTATGATTTACCACAAACGATGGATTATAATCAACTTGCTGATAATTTTATCAATAATTTACCGACTAACATGACACTAAACAATAGTGTAGTCGGAGTGGGAGTAGCAAATAATAAATTAGCGATTGTTTTATTTAAACCAGGTGAACAAACACTAACTGAAAAGGCTACTTCTAATTTAATTGGGCAAGTCGCTGAAACATACAAAAATGCTGGTGTAACAGTTGACGTGGAGAACGGACTTCAAACGGGAGCAGAAATCAGCACAACTGATTTAGGCGAAGCGTTTAAGCAAGTAAGCCCGATGTTATTAACTGGTGAAAAGGGAACAGTGATCAGTTACGATACCCTTAAGACGATTTTTGCGGCACTTCCTGGAAATGCAACTGCTCTTGAAGGAAGTAAGAATTACTACAATAATAACGATGCTTACCATTACCAATTCTGGCTTGCTGGTCAAACTGCTGATGATAAACTCAACAATTTCCTAGCACTCAATAAGAATGCTAAATATGGTGATCAATTAAAAGTTGCGTATACTGCTACACTTGTCTATGGTTCTGAAACTGGTTCGCAAACAGAAAATGTTAATATGACACCAACGAGTAAAAAAACTGCTGACGAGGTTGCATTGGCTTATCAAAATGGAACAGAGACTGGTGCACGCTATGAAACAGTTAAAGTAGATCCAATCCCAAACATGAAACAAGATACGATTCGTGGAGTAGACGTTTCAAGCTACCTAGCTTTAGTTAAAAATGGAGTTCAATTCTATGACTTTGATGGACAACCAGCTGACTTAATGAAAGTTCTTGCTGATGCAGGCGTTAACTATATTCGTATCCGGATGTGGGTGGACCCATATAATGCTGCTGGGGAATCGTATGGTGGTGGAATTGATGACGAAGCAACTGTTTTACAGATTGCAGAAAATGCTAAAAAGTATGGAATGAAAGTACTTTTAGGATTACATTATTCTGATTTCTGGGCCGATCCCGCTACACAATTAGTTCCAAAGCAATGGAAAAACCTTGATGATAAAGATCTTAATGATGAAATATACCTCTATACTAAGAAATTAGTAAATGATTTTACAAAGGCTGGGGTTAATATTGACATGGCCCAACTTGGTAATGAAATTACAAAGGGAATTCTCGGTGTTCGCAATGAAGCCGAAGATGTCAATGTTTGGCAAACAGAACCACAAGTTAGTCGTATGACAAGTTACATTAGTTCTGCTTCTCGGGCATTCCGAGAAAGCAGTCCAGATACTCAATTAGCAATTCATATTGAGACACCGGACATGCACAATTATGATATGATCATGAATGCCTTGCAAACACATAATGTTGATTATGATGTTCTTGGGTCTTCTTACTATCCATTCTGGGGTTGGGGTGGTAACAATCCTGATAATATTGCTAATGTAGAGAAAATGGTTAAAGACAAGTATGGCAAAAAGTTTATGATTGCGGAAAGCGGTTGGCCATTTACCTTGGAAAATGCTGATGGAACTCCTAATAATGTTAGCTGGGATCCTGGTCACTATGCTGTAAGTCCTCAAGGTCAAGTTGATGAAATTGGCGCAATGTATAAAGCAATTTTAAGCAACGATAATGGTCTAGGAGCATTTTACTGGGAACCGGCCTGGATTCCAGTAAAAGCTGGTTGGAATAACTGGGAATATAATAAGTTAATGGGAGATGTCCAAGGCACTGGCTGGGCATCAATTAATGCGCGTGGCTATTACCCTGATTCAAAGATCATGTATGAAGGAAAAACAGCTTCAGGCGGAACTTCTTGGGATAATAATACTCTCTTTGATGATCGTGGTTACCCACTCCAATCATTAATGATGTATAAAGGATTTTTAAATGGTTATGTTTCTCCTGCAAATGTTACAAGTTCCCTTAATGCTAAGATTAACGCCGTGTATAAAGCAGATGGGGTTAATTTAACAAATCCATTAAAGATTGGCGACGCTTTAGAGTTAAATAATGTGTTGAATAAAGAAGGCCAACAGTTATTAAATGGGACTCAGAATACTAGTGTTAGTGAATCATCCTTAAAGGCTATTTTCAATGATCTTCAAGATGGCTTTAAGAGTAAGAATTATGTTGATGAAGCTGGTAATAAGTATCATTATGAATTTTGGCTAGATGGTAACAATACTACGGAAAAACTTAGTAATTTTCTTAAAGCTAATCAAAATGCTAAATATGGTGTTCCATTAACAGTTAATTATAGTGCGACGCTTGTTGCTGATAAGCAGGTTGAAACAGTTACATCTCCAGTAAATGCAACTGTTTCTGAAGTATGGGGAATTGATGGAGTATCGATTGATCATCCACTTAAAACAGGCGATTCATTGCCGGCAGAGGATTTAGCGACTCTTCAGAAAACCGTTGCTGCTGCTCTAACTGGTGAGAAAGGCACAGTAATAAACGCACAGTCATTTAATAATCTCGCAAAAGTACTTCCAGGAACATATGGGACAACAGGGGCACTCTCTGGACAAAAAATTTACACATTAAAAGATGGTAATCAATATCATTATGAATATTGGTTAACGACTGCCAGTTTACAAGCTGCTAACCAAGGCGCTAAATATGGGGATCCAATTAATCTTACGTATTCAGCCTCATTAAAATGGATTGATCCATCAAATAAATAATTGATTAGAAAAAAAGTGGTTCAAAGAAAAAATCTTAGAACTGCTTTTTTTATTACAGAAGTTTTACTAAAAGATTACAAAAATACTTAAATAGTCTTAAATTATGATAAATATTTCAAAGCTTCACAAACACTGTAGTAATGTAGTATTATACAAAAGTATGTAAAAGTTATGATATGGAGAGAACAATGAAAAAATATGATTATCTAGTAGTAGGCGCAGGCCTTTTTGGGGCGACTTTTGCTTATGAAGCTGCTAAACGTGGTAAGCGCGTAAAGGTGATTGAAAAACGAGACCACATCGCTGGTAATATCTACACTAAGGAAGTAGATGGCATTCAAGTGCATCAATATGGAGCCCATATTTTCCATACATCTAATAAGGAAGTGTGGGATTATGTAAACCAGTTTGCAGAATTTAACCGCTACACCAATAGTCCAGTAGCTAACTACAAGGGAGAAATGTACAACCTCCCATTTAATATGAATACTTTTAGCCAGATGTGGGGTGTACGGACACCAGCAGAAGCAATGGCAAAGATCAATGAACAACGCCAAGAGATGGCAGGTAAAGAGCCACAGAATTTGGAAGAACAAGCTATTTCCTTAATCGGTCGCGATATCTATGAAAAGCTCATCAAAGGTTATACTGAAAAACAATGGGGACAAAAGGCAACTGAATTGCCAGCCTTTATCATTCGGCGTCTGCCAGTCCGATTAGTTTACGATAACAACTACTTTAATGACACCTATCAAGGAATTCCGGTTGGTGGTTACACCCAGATTGTTGAAAAAATGTTAAACAGTGATTTGATTGATGTTGAAACTGGAGTCGACTTCTTTGATAAGAAGGATGAATACCTTAAAGATTATCCAAAGATTGTCTTTACCGGGATGATTGACCAATTCTTTGACTACCAGTTAGGTGAATTACAATACCGTAGTTTACGCTTTGAAACTGAGGAAAAGAACATTGGCAATTATCAAGGTAACGCGGTAATTAACTATACTGATGCGGAAACACCATATACTCGGATTATTGAACATAAGCACTTTGAATTCGGTAAGGGTGATAAGGATAGGACGGTGATTACCCGTGAATATCCGGCTGATTGGCATCGTGGTGATGAACCATATTACCCAATTAATAATCAACGGAACAACGAACTTTATAAGCAATATGCAAAATTAGCGAGTGAACAGGCCAACAACGTGATTTTTGGTGGTCGGTTAGGTCAATATCGTTACTACAACATGGATCAAGTATTACACGCAGCTTTGACAGCTGTTAACAAGGAGTTTGATTAGTAGCCATGAAGGTTATTAAGAATTATTTGTATAATGTTGTCTATCAAATATTATTACTGTTAGTACCGTTAATTACTGTTCCTTATATTTCACGTGTACTGGGACCGGAACTTGTAGGTATCAATTCTTATACAAACAGTTGGATGACCTTCTTTATGCTTGTTGGGCAAATGGGAATTGCACTTTATGGTAATCGTGAAGTAGCCTACCATCGTGAAAATCCTATTGAACGTTCAAAAATCTTTTGGGGAATTGAATTGTTGCAAGTGATAACTATCACTTGTGCCTTAATAGCTTATCTAGGAGCTGTATTACTCTTCAGTACAACTTTTAAAGAATATTTTTTACTTCAATCTTTTTGGATTATTGCCGCTGGTGTAGATGTATCATGGTATTTTATGGGCGTTGAAAATTTTCAGCGGATTGTTTTCCGTAATATGCTTGTTAAGTTGGCTTCAGTTGCTTTAATCTTTTTAGTAGTTAAAGGTAATAATGATTTAGGTAAATATATCGCATTGCTTGGTTTATCAAATTTAGTAGGTAATCTGACCTTATGGCCGTATTTAAAAGATGAAATTAAATGGGTTCCAATTAGTACGTGGCATCCTTTTCGGCATTTTTATCCAGCTTTATTATTATTTGTTCCAACAATTACTACTCAAGTATATCTGGTTGTTAACCGATTAATGTTGGGGCGAATGTCAACGCAAAGTCAATTAGGCCAATTTCAATATACAGATCAAATTATTAAAGTTATTTTAGCTGTTGTAACTGCTTCAGGCCAAGTAATGTTGCCACATATTGCTAATAAATTTTCTAAGGGTGATGTTAAAGGAATTCGTGATAGCCTTTATAATTCATTTGATTTTATTACAGCAATAGCGATTCCAATGATGTTTGGAATTATGGCAATCGCCAAGCAATTTGCACCATGGTTCTTAGGAAAGCAGTTTAATGATGCTGGGATCCTAATGATGATTGAAGCACCGGTGATTTTGTTTATTGGTTGGAGTAATGTTACAGGAACACAGTACTTAATGCCGATTAATCGGACTAAAGAGTATACAGTTTCTGTCACTGTCGGTGCAGTTATTAATGTTATTACAAACTTATTTTTGATTGCATTATGGGGAGCACGCGGGGCGACTCTAGCTACTGATATTTCTGAATTTGCAGTGGCAGCAGTACAGTTAGTTTATATTCGACAAACGATCAGTAGAAGAAAACTTTTTGGTCAAATGTGGAAGTATTTATTAAGTGGAGGAATTATGTTTATTATTACTTATCGGTTAGCAATGATTATGAATATGACAATTCCTAATTTAGCAATTGAAGTTATAATAGGAGCTGTCATTTATATAATAGGAATATTTATATTACGAGCTCCAGTTATTAATCAAGCAATAGCATTAATCAATTCACGAAAAGCAAAAAGAGAGTGATGGTAGCATAAACGATGACACAGGAAAAAGTTGCAATTTTAATGTCAACCTATAATGGTGAGAAATATCTGACGGAGCAAATAGAATCAATACAAAAGCAGACTAATAATAATTGGCATTTGTATATTCGAGATGATGGCTCTACTGACAAAACTCCAATCATTCTTAGTGACTTCGCTAAATATGATAAACGAATTACTTTTTTTAATAGAGAACATATTTGTAATTTAGGTGTAGTAAAATCTTTTATGAATCTTTTAGCAAATATTGACGCTGATTTCTATATGTTTTCTGACCAAGATGATGTTTGGAAAAAAGACAAAATTCAACGTGCACTAACTTTAATAAAAAAGGAAAAATACCTTGAAATACCGATCTGTTTACATACGGAACTGCAAATTGTCAATAATAATTTAGAGATAATTGAATTAATGAAACGAGGACGTGTCTGGTCTGATTTTCAACATTTTTTATTTGGAAATTGTGTTACCGGGTGTACGGTAATGATTAACCAGAAGCTTAAAGAAAAATTACGGATCAATTCCGTGAATTGGGATAAAGTAGCAATGCACGATTGGTGGTTTGCTGAAATTGCGGCTGCTTTTGGTAAAGTAATTTATGATTCAACTCCAACAATACTGTATCGTCAACATATTGACAATGTTGTGGGAGGAAGTGATAGTCAAGCTCCTCAGCAATTGATTCGCAGGTTTTTCAACCTCTCAGGAGAACTTGATGGTTTTTTATTAATGACTAAAATGGCGAGTGAATTTCAGCGACTGTACAATGGTGAAATAACTGGAAAGAATGCTGAGTATCTCAAAGCATATGCAAACTTAAGTAAGGATAGTAGCTTTACCAATAATTTGACGCTGGCGCTAAAGTTGCCACCAGTGCGTTCTCATCTGCGAGGACAGTTATTGTTAGACTATTTAATGATACGTTATCCTAGTAAATTCCTTTATACTAAATAAAAAGATAGGTGAACAAAATGGCAGTGGCAAGTACGCCGTTAATTACAGTTATCGTTCCAATTTATAATGTGGAAAATTATCTAAAAAAATGCTTAAATTCGATAATTAATCAGCAATACAAAAAACTTGAAATTCTTTTAATTGATGATGGATCAACAGACTTATCTGGTAAAATTGCGGATGAATATGCTGCTAAAGATAATCGTATTAAGGTAGTTCATAAAGAAAATGGCGGTCTTTCGGATGCCCGTAATTACGGGCTAAAAATTATGACCGGAGAATATGTAACTTTTATCGATTCTGATGATTATGTAACTGAAGATTATGTTTCTTTTATGTTCAATTTACTAAAACAAACAAATTTTACTGCTCCATTAGCCATCTGTTCACTTATTAACGTATACGGCAATTCTGGCCGCCAAAAAGATAATGGAAATCAAACAGAAAAAGTTCTATCTGGAAAAAAATGCATTGAGATGATGTGTTACCATAATTTGGTTGACACATGTGCATATGCAAAATTAGGAAAAAAAGAACTATATTCTAATGATTTCTTCCCTAAAGGTAAACTATTTGAAGATATTGGGTCTACATATAAATTGTTATTACAATGTGATAAAGTAGCATGTGGCTTTATTGGGAAGTATTATTACGTTATTCGACCAAACTCAATTGTTACTGCTAAATTTAGTAATAAAAAATTAGATCTTTTAGAAATGACAGATCAAATGGCACAAAGTGTAGTTGCTGCACATCCTGATTTAAAAAATGCTGTTCTAAGACGACAAGTTTATGCTCGATTCAGTACCTTAAATCAAACTCTTAATACTAAAAATGTAAAAGATACTCAACTTAAATTGATTAAATATATTAAAACTAATAAAAAGGCTATATTAAATAGAAAAGCGCCAAAACGGGATAGGCTTGCTTATTATTTATTATGCTTAGGCCTGCCATTTTATCGGTATGCATGGTCGAGATATGAGCAACATAAAGGAGAAAGTTGATGAAGACATCAGTAGTAATATCAACATATAATGGCGAAAAATATATAATTGAACAATTAGATTCTTTACGCAAGCAATCAAGACCAGCGGATGAGGTGATTATTGCAGATGATTGTTCTAGCGATCATACTGTTGATATAGTAAAGCAGTATATTAATCAAAATAAGTTAAACAGCTGGCAAGTTATTGTTAATGATCATAACAAAGGCTGGCGAAGAAATTTTATGGAAACGATGTGGAATGCAACAGGAGATTTAATTTTTCCATGTGACCAAGATGATATTTGGCGTACAGATAAAATTGAGATAATGGTACGATTAATGACTGCAAATCCACAAATTATGTTACTAACTTCTAATTATTGTGAATTCTTTGAGAATGGTAAACAAAGAATCGATCCGTGGAAAAACGATAACAAATTAAAACAGGTTCCACTTAAAGATAATTATCTATTGGTAAATTCACCAGGATGTACATACTGTATTCGGAAAGAACTATTGACTCTTAGTAAAAAGTATTGGCAACCAGATTATCCTCATGATGCCTTACTCTGGCGAATGGGATTAATGGATGGAAGTGTATATGCTTACACTGATGATTTAATCCGCTGGCGCAACCATAAGAAAAGTGCGTTTGCTAAAGAAAGTAAGAAACTTAAATCAGTTGCAGCGAAAAAAAATTGGATAAAAGTTTCTAGCAAATTTAATAATGAATCAATACGTAAATTTATAGATAGTGATGTTGTGGGAGATACAGCCTACCAGCAGGAAATCATTAATAAAAATAGTCAATGGTTAGCAAAGAGACAACAATTTTATGAAACTAGTAATGTTTTTTATGGAATAAGTTTATTAACGTATCTTAACTGCTATCCGCGCTTGCGACAATATTTAGGTGATTGGTACCTAATCTATTTAAAAAAGTAAAGGAATGTAAAGTATGGCGATAAAAAAGCTAGAAAATATGACAATTTCAGGAAAGAGAATTTATTATTTTACTTTTTTGTATTATTATGTAATTTCATTTCTTCGCTTCACAACATTTACACCAACAATTTCCATAAATTTGTTAAATAGGTTATCTTACTTAGCGATAATTTTGTTGCTTTTAAAAATCTATATCTTGGATGGTCTTAGTTTAAAAAAGAAGCTAGGATATTTGTTAATAATATTTTTAGCGTTTCTTAGTTGGCGTAACTCGCAAGCAGTAGATATTTTAATTTATACATTATTTATATTAGGAGCTAAAGGAATTAATTTTCATACTATCATTAATTATTTTTTTAAAACTGGATTAATTATGTTATTTCTAACTGTTATTTATTCCCAGTTAGGAATTATAAAAGATTCAGTTTATGTACGGGAAAAGTTTTTACGTCATTCTATGGGAATAAACTACCCCACTGATTTTGCTGCACATATATTTTCGTTAATTCTTGCATATTTTTATCTATATTTTAAAAAGATTACATGGCGATCATATATTGGCATTATTATTATAAGTATGATTATGTACTCTTTAACACAGGCGAGATTGGACGTTATTGTTAGTTTATTAACAATCCCAGTTATGGCAATTGCAAAAAGAGCTTATGAAGCTAGGGGTATTAGTCGAGATATAGCATCATTTTATTGGATTGTTGCGCCCATCTTATCATACATTACTGTAATCTCTGCAATTTTTTATTCTGCTAATAATCGATTATTTCAAATTGTTAATAATGTAGTTTCTAAACGATTAGAGATTTCACATTTAGCTTTTGAAAAATATAGTATATCATTATTTGGTAAACGCGTAATTGAACATGGATTTGGTGGTGCTCAAGGTTTCAAGCAATTTTATCAAAGTGGAATGAGTGGGGGATATTTTTATATTGATTCTTCATTTATTAGATTAGCAATAATATATGGACTCATAATGTTATTGTTTGTTATTATTGTAATGACTTTGATTGGGATGAGATCCGTAAGCGTACAAGGATATTGCTTGGCAGGAATAATGCTATTATTAACTGTTAGTTTTATTATTGAACAGCATATTTTGGATATATCCTATAATCCATTTCTAATTGCATTATTAGCAAGTAATGCTTATTATCATAAGTTGGAGGATTAATTTTGAAAGAATATAAATTAAAAGAGTTAGGTCCTAGTTTTTGGAAAGGATTAATCATAACAATAGTTTTAGCAATAATTGGTGGAATTGGAATGGGAGTGCTAGCAAAATATAAGCAAAGTACTTCTTATACTGCTGAAAGATCAGTAGTGATATCACATCGAATTAGTGAGAATGAGTTAAACCAAGGGAATAATCAACAGCCAATTGTTATTACTGATTTAACTATGATGGATACTTATAGTGATGTTGCTCAAGATAAGCAAGTTGCTATCAGTGCTCGAAAATACTTGCCGAAAAAGTTACAGCACAAATATTCTGCAGATATGATTAAAGAAGATGTTAACGCAATTACGCATCCTCAATCATTAGTAATGAAGATTAAAGTTCGAACTGGTGATGCGAGTGATTCAGTTGCAATAGCAAATGCAGTCGCTAGAGGTTTTCAAAAAGAACTCCCGAAAGTACAACCCGGAGCAGGAAATGTTCGATTGCTTTCACGCGCTACTTCTGATGATGTAGAAGTAAATACTACTCCAAATAAAAAGAAGTATATAACTGTGGGACTAGCTTTAGGAGCATTAGTGGGACTTGTTGTTTCTTTTACTGTTGTAACATGGAAGAGGTATCTTAAATAAAAAAGGATACTATATAGTATCCTTTTTTATTTAAGAATTAGGTGAAAGGTTTATAGAATTAAAGGAGCAATAAATGACATTTTATGTAATAACTCATAAGCATTTTAATTACCAAAGTTTGCCAATTGGATATACCCCACTACTAGTAGGAGCAAATAAAAATCAAAATCCTGACAGTTTTATTACAGATAACACTGGTGACAATATTTCAAATAAAAATTATAGTTTTTGTGAATTAACCGGTTTATATTGGATGTGGAAAAACACTAAAGATAAGAACATTGGATTAGCACATTACCGGCGTTATTTTTCTAAATATACTTCTTTTAATACTTTATATTTAACAACTATTATAAAAGGACATTCTCAACCTGTTTCTGTTAGTCAACTAGATACTTGGCTTAAGGATGGGACTGATTGGATAGTTGCTACTCCTCAAATTGGGGGAGTAGGAAGTCTATGGGAGCAATTCGATCACTTTCACCATATTAAGGATTTAGAAATAACACGTAATATAATAAAAGAGACTTTTCCAGAATATATTAGCTCGTTTGATAAGGTTATGAAACATAATAATCAAGCCTCATTCTATAATATGTTCTATACGAGAAGAGAAGAAATGGATAAATATTGTGAATGGTTATTTGAAATTTTATTTCAAGCAGAGAAACAAGTTGATATATCTTCTTATGATCAATACCAACAAAGATTATATGGATTTTTGGGAGAACGGTTACTTAATGTTTGGCTAGATCATCGTCAACCCAAGATTAAACAATTAGTTGAATATAATTCTGATTCAATGGCGCGTATTGATGCAGCAAGGCTGTTAAAACATAATCTTATAAAGAAAGGATAATCCTAATGGGTAATTATAACTATGAATATTCTTTGATAACGATTTCTAACCATGAAGATGTATATCAGGAGTTTAGGAAGGGATTATTACAACAAAAGAATGTTGATTATGAATTAATAAAAATAAATAATGATCAGAATCAATTTAATTCAGCTCGTACGGCATATAATGAAGCTGCAGCTAAAGCAACTGGCAAGTATTTAGTTTTTCTTCATCCAGATATCCGCTTTCTTGATGAATATTCATTACGAGATACTTTAAACAAAATTAAAGATATAGGTGACTTTGGAGTAGCGGGAATAGCAGGAAGTCCATGGAAGTTATATAGAAATAGGAGCTTTATTGTTACTGCAATTGTTCAAGGTGAAAATAAAGAATCTGTAGGTACAAGTATTAGTAAAACTACAGAAGTTCAAACTGTAGATGAAAGCTTTTTTGTAATGAAAAAAACTTATTGGGAGCATATTCCTTTTACTGATTGTCCAGGCTGGCATTTCTATGCTGTTGAACAGTGTTTACGTGCAATCATTGATGGAAAGAAAAATTATGTTGTTCCAGCAAGGATTTGGCACAAATCAACAGGTGGCTCAGAAGATAGAAATTATGTACGGATTGGAAAACAAATGGTAAAAGAATATGGGAATTATTTTCCGTATATAAATACTACCGTAACGAAATGGGATACTAAAGGAATAACAAAATATACAACTCCATGGTATCGTTATGCTAAACGACAAGTACATCGATATTTAGATGGAGATAAATAAGCTATTGATTAAGGAAAAATTATGGTAAGTAAAAATTATTTCAAATATAGGACACTCTTTTTTGTAATAGTGTCTGCTTTAATGTTTCTTCTTTTCTATAAAGTACCACTTATTGGTGATGATGTTTATAACCTTCAACATCGAGAAATGTTTAATACGGTTCAGAAAAGTTTTGATTATGTAGTAGGTCAATATGGTAATTGGTCTTCTCGAACAATTATTAACTTCTTTATGTATCTTTTCTCGACTCATAATATAATATATTTTTCATTTATTACTGCCTTGCTATTTTATGTCTTATTAGGAAGTTTGTCTAAAATTTTTAATAATGAGAAGAGCATATATATAGATATTTGTTTATGCTTATTGATATTGCTTATTCCATTTCCATATTTTAGTACAGCAGGGTGGATTGCTACTACAACAACTTACTTGTGGCCAATAATAGCAGCAATTTATGCAGTTACACCTTTATTTGTGGATCAGCGGATGAAGGGATATCAATATATATTAGCGAGTTTAGCAGTTATATATGCCGCTAATAATGAGCAAATTATGATTGTTTTGCTCATTATTTATATTACTAATATTATGATACGAGCGATAAAACATAGTATTAACCTCCATTATAAGTATAATTGTTTACAATTAATATTTATATTATTTAACTTTATATACTTTATTTTATGCCCAGGAAATAGAGTGCGGAGTCAATTAGAAACCGCAAAATGGTTTCCAGAATTTTCTAAACTAAATATGATTAATAAGTTGGATATTGGCTTTATGACAACAGGAGAACATATTTTATTTAGTAATTCATTATTAGTGATGCTGTTAACCTTATTAATATTTTGGACACATATTTTAATTACATCAAAAAAATATATGCTGGCATCTGGAATTAATTTAATTCTTTTAGTTACTGTTAATATTTTGTTTGATATGTTTATTTTAACAGGACATTTTCGAGTTTTGTTTACCTTCCCTAAATTGGGATTACTTAACCATATGACCATTACTTCAATTGTTCAGTTTCTGTTATATTGTTGCTATATTATCTTGCTTGTCTTTACATATTATTATGGGCAAAATAGCTTTATATATATTGAAATGATAGTTCTATTAGGAGGGGCATTTTTAGCGCGAGTAGCACTTGGATTTTCTCCTACAAGTTACGTTTCCGCAACAAGAACTTTTGCAGTGTTAGGCTTCGCATTTTTAATAATGTGCATTCCTTTAATAAAAAAGATATTAAGCAAGAATAGAAAAATATTATTTGTATTATCAATATTTGCAATTGTTAATATGTCAATTTTTATTTTGCAGATTAAGGGCATAGAATTACAGAAGTATTTGCCATTGTGGACAAATATCTGGTAGTAAAAAGGATTATTATGAAAAATAAAAGGTTAAAAAATATTATAGCGATTATTACGATAGTTACTTTTACAGTATTAATGATCCTACCCTTTTTATGGGTAGGACAAATAGGCGTTCATTCTGACTGGAGTTTTCATTCGGCAAGGGTTCAACAAATTTATTTAAACTTACAAAGCGGACACTTATTCACGTATCTTGCAACAGATACTTTTAGTAAAGTGGGGAATGCTAATTTTTTGTTTTATCCATCTGTCTTTTTATATCCATGGGCGTTATTAAAATTTATTTTTGCTCCTGTTACAGCATATTTGGTATATGTGTGGCTTTTATTCTTAGCTACAGGGTTAATCGCTTTTTATTGCATGAGGTCTTTTACCAATGGAGATATTCGGCAATCTCTCTTTTTCGCAATTATCTACGTAATAGCTCCGTATCATCTTTATTTTACTTTAAGCAATTATGTGTTAGGAGAAGCGCAAGCATATACATTTATTCCGTTAATATTACTTGGTATGTGGAATGTACTTTATCGTAATAAATGGATAACGTTAGCTGTTGGAATGACATTAATGGCTTATAGTCATTATGTTAGTGTTTTCATTTCAGTTGAGGTTTGCTTTATTATGTTAATTTGCTATGTCATTCAAAAACAAAAAGTGGAATGGCGTAAACTTATTAATTTAATAAAAGCAGTAATACTTTTTATTTTGCTTTCTGCATGGCAATTTATTCCATTGTTTACTGATTACCTGCATAGTAATTTAATGAGACCATCCTCTGGATTTATGCTGATGCAGTCAGCAGGAGATTTCATTGTATCGGCTATTTCTAATGATGCGCTTAATCGCGGAGGAATCGGTCTTCTGCTTTTGATAGCTTTGGTATTTGGATGGATATTTATAGATAAAAATTCAAAGTATATATGGGCTTATATTATAGGTGTGGTTATCACCTTAATGATCACAACGGCTTTTCCTTGGCAATACTTTGCTAAGACTCCACTATCCATTATTCAATTCCCATATCGTTATACTAGCTATGCGATTGCTTTTTTAGCAATTGTATTATCAAAAGCACTTTTAAAGCTTAACTATTCTACTATTAGCACTAATGTTATTACTAGTGTTATTTTATTGTTTTTTATTTTGTTATATGCGGGTAGTATTTATTCAGATATTGCGAGAAATAAAAACACTGACAATAGCGTGGCAGTACTAGCAAATAGTCGTCATGGAAAATATAAAACCTTGAGAGACTCGACTGATACACCGATTATTCTTACAAACACTTCATATAATAGACAATTTTCATATGGTGCATTATATGGGGAAACTGATTATATGCCAGTAGCTGCATTTAAAAATTGGAAGTCAATATTTAATAGAGTTACATTTATTAATAACAAAGAGACGAAAGTGATTCAAAAAAGCAGTGCTAACAAACTTATATACAATATAAGCTTGAAAGAAAATAGTAAAGTAGATTTACCCGCTTTGGCTTATAAACATACAAATGTAAAGCTTAATAATAAAGTCAGTAATTATAAAGTGTCAGGTCGAGGCACTGTTTTACTAAAACTTAACAAGGGCAGTTATAAGATTATAGTTTCATATAAACCAATTATTTTACTGTCAATTTTTAAATTAATAGCATTTATCGGATGGGCTGGGATTATATTAGTGTATCTACTTCATTATGTAAAGAAAAGAATTTAGATGTGAATTGCTATACATAGTATTAATTTATCTTATAAAGATAATGCTATGTAAATGTTACTATTTTTATAGCATAGGTATAAAAATTTAAAAGGAAGTACTATACACTCAATAAAATACAGTGATATAGATGGCGTAGTAAAAATGAATAAAAAAATTTAGTGGGTTGATATAGTTAAAGGAATTGCAATTTTAGCAATGATTACAGGGCATAGTTTAACCGGTGCACCTGGTGAAAATTTACTAACATTATTAATGTATTCATTTCATATGCCCATATTCTTTGTTATGTCTGGATTTACGACGAAGATAAAAAATTATAGAGAAAAAACTATTTAAGCTAATTAAAAAGATTCTAGTTCCAACGATAATTGTAGTGATTGTTTGTACAATTGAACGAATAATGTTCCATATCTATAATAAAGATGTATTTTTTAGGCAATATTAAGTGTATTATTTTTCGCACCGCCAACTCCAGCAAGAGGACACTTTATAATTGATACTATGTGTTTTTTTGGAGTAAGTTTTTCTTTTATTTATGACAAAAGTAATAGATTTAGACTATGTAGGGATAGTTTTTGATGTATTAGCCTACATTAGTAGTAGCTTTGCTGATAGAATTTAGTTAATTCAGGCATGGGGTTTAGTGCCCGTTGCCTGTTTAATTATGTGGATAAGTACTGAGTTTCGAGAACATTATCCAGCAATAGAAAGGAAAAGAGCTTTTTTAATCACAATTGCCTTTACAATTTGGATTTTGGGATTAGAAAATAAGATTTATATAGATATGGCAATGAGAGTATTTCCTAATTTTATTTTCTCTATGATTTTTATAATTTCTGCTTCTTATTGCATAATTTATTTCTCAGAAGGTATAAGCAGTATAAAATTGGGCAATTACCTAGCATTTTTTGGAAGAGAAACAATACCGCTATTTGTATATAAATACTATAGATTTTTTGGGGGTCTGGGATACTCATATTAATGGGTACCTTTATACTTTCAGTTATGTATTATTAGACATTTTTTTTGGATTGGAATTAAATTATTAGCTTTGAAAGTTAGTAGTAAACAAATTAGAGTGTAGCTTAGGAGGAATACAGTGAAAAATAATATAATCGTTAAGAAATTCATATTATTAATATTATTTTGCTTTTTGTCAGTGATATTTGTCTTACCATTAGTTAAAACAAATATAATATTTTATGGTGATGATTTAATATTTCAACTTCATAGAATTTTGGAGATGGTAACTAATTTAAAAAATGGAAATCTATTTATTGGTATATACACTTATACTTTCCATAGTATTGGTTACCCTTTAAATTTGTTTTATCCTTGGGTAACGTTATTACCATTTATATTTTTTGGTTTGCTTGTAAAAAATAGTGTTATTGCAATATATATTGGAATAGCATTCTATACATTTTTAACGTTGACATTTACTTACTGGACAACAAAGAAGTTTTCAAATAATAATTTACAATCCTTTATGACTGCAATAATCTATACGTTTTGCTCTTACAGAACAATAGATATTTATGCCAGGTTTGCATTAGGGGAGTTTATAGCATTAACATTTTTGCCATTATGTGTGTATGGGTTGTATGCAATTGTATTAGGAAATAGTAAAGATTGGCCGTTTCTTGGATTTGGTATGTCATTTGTTCTTCTATCACATCTTCTTAGTGTAGTACTTTATGCTATTTTTTTGTTTCTTCTTTTTATTATTTTCATAACTTATAAAAAAATAAAAAGAAGAAACCGTGTTATAGATCTTGGGAAGGCTATATTAATTTCTATTTTAAGTTCAGCAATTTTTTGGATTCCTTTCTTAGAACAAGAGACATATCAAAAAATATCACAACCCGATAAAATGGATATGGTTGCACAAGCGCTTTTGCCAAGTAAGGTTATTATTGAATCGCTAAATAATAATTTAACTCGTGGTGATGCAGGTAATACTTATAATATTGGTATAATTTTATTTTTAGCAATAATTATAGGAATTGCACAGTATAAAGATTGGAATAAAAATTATAAAATAATTTATTTGTTGGGGATAGTATTCTTGTTTGTATCGACGTCACTATTACCTTGGAACTTGATTGAAAAAACGCCATTGAGCATTATCCAATTTCCTTGGAGATTTTTAACGATATCATCGTACTTATTAAGCCTAGTTGCAGGACATGAATGTTATATTTTAATAGGTATCATTGCTACTTCGTACTATAAAAGAATAATTGTCATACTTGTACTATCTATAATAACTATAGCGCCATGGTATGCTGGAATAACCAATTTTAAAAATCCAGTAAATAATAATGAAAAATTTGCTTTGGCTACATTTACCCCAAGAGGAGTTAATTATACTGATTCTGGAAAAAAAGTAGAACCAGCTTTATATCACTTAGGGGACTATGCTCCTATAGATGGTACTAAAAAACTTCCTGAAATAATATCAAAGAATGCTAGTATTAACGGGGAAAAGTTTACTTTAAAAAAGACTATTGTTAAACCCAATGAAATCGAATTTAATAATAGTAGATTTAAAAATTCTAGGAATATAACGCTACCAATTTTCGCCTATAGAAATTTGAAAGTCTATAATAAAAATGACCAGGAATTGTTGTATAAAGTTAATAGTTACAGACAAATTGTTGTAAGGAAAACTAATAATAGTAATTTAATTAAAGTCAAATATCAAATGTCAAATTTAGATAAATTTTCTGTAGTAACTAGTATGTTAACTTGGATTATCGGTGTCATTTCCTTTGTCAGGAATAAAAAGTGGTTGGGGTCTCTCAAAAAAACAAAATTCTAAAATAAGCTTATCTAGAGCTTTAGAAAACCGAAATGTCAATTTAAATTAGAAAAAACTTGAAAATTGTTCATCTGTGACATGACTTAGAAATACTTCGAGTAGTGTGCGGTAATTAAGCGACTTTTGTGGAATATTATTTCTACGAAGTATTAACAATGCATCACAGGTAGATATCGGAAGTCAAAGCGTTTACTGAGACCGTCATGATATAAAAGACCATTGTTGTTTTCATTCAAGCCTCGTTGGTTCGGTGCACCAATCTTCGCAAAGTAAGTGTGGGTATCATGCTTATTAGCGATATCACACCATCTAGCAAATTCCTTCCCATTATCAAAAGTGATTGGCTTAACAAAATGGCGAGGCATTTTAGAAAGCCACTTATCTAGGCGATGGTTGACAGTTTTATCAGTTTTACGGTGAACGTTAAGGATATGGACTGGCGTTTCACGAGGATCATCACCGCACCACGATGGCTTTTCCCTTGAACAGTATCAGCTTCAAAGTGACCAAACTCGTACTGGTAATGAGGGAAATTACTATATCATTGATAGATACTGAGACTGAGGTGACCAGCTTTAATTTGTTCGTTGATGTAGCTAATCTCGGCTTTAGGAAGTTGAGTTTTTCTACATTCACAACGCCGTTTATTACGTTGGTAAGATTGGAGATACTGTTCAACTGTCTTACCGCTATGAGGAAGCGATAAATACTTTCTTGGCTTTGCTTAAGAAATTTAGCAACTTGATTAGTCTTCGTTCTCTGGTTTCCAAAATCAGCTATGAGGGTTAATTCACGTGTGGTGAGATGTTTATAGGTCATTTGTGGTTATTCAAAAGTCTATCACAAATGGCTTGTTCCTGTTCTAGCTTAATTTTACAAACGGCGTAATAAAAGAAAATAACATTAATTAATATTCTGTATTAGAATATATATCAAGTATAAGGAGAGAAGATATTTGGTAAGCTTTTTGGATGATCTCTTGAAATATAAGGATATTATAAATATAGCTTCGACAATTATCTTTGGCTTTTTTACAATAATTTTTGGCTTTTCTAGCTATACTCTTTCTAAAAAAAGCAATGAGATAAGTGGTGAGGCTAATAATCTTGCTAAGAAGTCTAAAAAGATAAGTGAGATTGCTAATAACATCAGTGAATTAACTGCTCCCTTAATAGTAACAATTAATGATTTCTCTATATTCAGTATAAAAAATAAGAGTAAAGACGAACTGCCTGTGGATCAGAACTCAAAGGAATATTATCAATTTAACTTTGAAATAGCTGGAGGTCTAACTATTGAGCATGGTATGATCGATAGTGTATATATTGCTGTTTACAAAAAAGGTAAAAAGGAACCGGAATTCAATAATGTTATTAATAACGATGGGGTAATTAATAATGATGGAAAGTCTATTACTTTAAGTAATATTCAAGTTAAAATACCATCTTTGTCTAGTGACAGTAAAAAGGAAATTTTTGTATTCTATTTTGTTATTGTGGATAAGACAATGAAAGTAGAAATATTTGCAGTAATCTTGCAAGCAGAAAGTTACATAAAAAAAGAATCTGAAAAGCAAGACAAATTTATGATATCGAAGACAAGCTATTTGGATGTTCGTAATGGTGTACGCAAGCAGTCTATTAAAACTTTCGTGATAATTAGTAGTAAATATTTACTGGCTGCTAATTATAAACGCTTTTATAGTTATAAAGGGAAAAATTATTCTAATTTAGGGGAAATAGATAATATAAAAATATTACAAAAAGCAAATCAGATTAAAAAATTAATAAAAAACAACCTTTAAATAAGCAAAACCGATCCGAAAGCTAAAATTATCTAATAATTTATTTTGATATATTTTATAATTATAGGCTAATTTTAGAGATAATTTATATATTATGGAAAAAGGTTACAAGTAACTCACTTTATACTTACTTGTAATCTTTTTGTAATTTAAGAGTGGTAAACTAAGAAACGATTAATAAAAAGGGGAAGGTATATCTTAAATTATGGCAAGTGATAGTAACTCAAAAAACAATCAGTTTCGCGTTGTATTACCGGTAATCTTTACATTTGGGGCTTCATTAGTTTTCTTCCAAGGGAATGCACATGCTGATGATGCCAATGTTACTGCTAATACAGCGGTCCCTACTACACAAACCAGTGACAATCAACAAAGTAGTAATTATCAAAATGCTAATGTTGCTTTGATGACTGCCCAAGCTGTTCAGACTCATGCCGCTGAGCAGACTGCTAATACAGATCCTAATAAAGGAGCTGTTGATATTAGTGCGGAGAATGCACAAAATGTTGCTAATGCACCAGCAGTTGATACTCAGCCTAATGTGTCAACGAATCAAATAAGTAATAACCAAGCTGATCCAGAAAATGGAACTGCTTCAACGACCGTTAGTGGGACTGGTAACATTAACACTAATGGGCTTTCTGCTCGTAACGTACAATTTTTAGAAAGTATCCACCAAGGAGCCGTTGATGGCTGGAAACAATTTGGAGTCTTGCCATCATTGACTGGTGCTCAAGCTATTATTGAAAGTGGTTGGGGGCAATCTGCTTTAACTACTCAAGGCCATAACTTGTTTGGGATCAAAGGCTCTTATAATGGACAATCAGTTACAATGCCTACTTATGAGTATTATGGTGGTCGGTATGTTCAAATAAATGATGCTTTCCGCGCATATCCGTCAAATTATGAAAGTATTGTTGATCACGGCCGTTTCTTAAAAGAAAACAGTCGCTATAGTAATTTGATCGGTCAAAAAGATTATCAAACTGTTACCCGCTTAATTCGACAAGATGGATACGCTACTGATCCACAATATACAAATACGCTTAATCGTGTAATCCAACAATATAATTTGACTGCTTGGGACCAAGAAGCCTTTAATGACAACATCAATACTGGTCATATTGATAATGTTTCTGTTCAAGGAGATAATCTTAAAGTGGAAGGCTGGCATGCTACTAATAATTATGATCAAAGTATGCATCACTTTATCATTCTACTTGATGGTAATACTAAGCAAGAATTATATCGTCAAGAAGTTCCTGGTACTTACCGGCAAGATGTCCAAAATGTTTATCCAAATGCCAAGATTTCTGGTTGGGGTGGTTTTAGTTTAACTGTTCCAAACTCTGCTAATTTTGCAGGTAAGGCAATTCAAGTTGTTTCTCGTTATACTAAGAATACTAATGGTGAACCAAATGGTGGAGACGATTTATGGTTTAATTCGGTAAATCTTAATACTAATGCTGGTTATCTTGACAATTTTAATATTGATGCTGCTACTAATACTCTTAATATTAGTGGTTGGCATGCAACCGATCAATCAGCTGGCAAGGATCATCATTTTATTATCCTTTATGATGCCACTAAGAACCGGGAGTTAGGTCGATATGAAGTTAATTCCGCAATTCGTAATGATGTTGCCAAGGTCTACAATGTTTACAATGCTGGTAAATCTGGATTTAACCTTCAAGTAACCCTTAGTCCGGCGTTGATTGGTGATAATATTCAAGTAATTTCTCGTTACAGTAATGCTGCTAACGGTGAAGGCAATTATGTTGATTATTAGTTTGCACCAAAAACGTTTAATGCGAACCAATCATATTTAGATAAGGTCGAGATTTCAGATAACCAAGTTCATGTTAGTGGGTGGCAAGCTGCTGATGCTAGTGTTAAACAGCAAAATCATTTCGTAATTCTTTACGATGCCACTACTCATCACGAAATCGCTCGTAAACAGGTAAGCAATGTCAGTCGCCCTGACGTTCAACGAGCTTATCCAAACATTGCTAATGCTGGTAAGTCTGGCTTTGATGTTACCTTTGACTTTAATAGAGCAGCTTACGCGGGACATCAGTTACAAGTGATTTCCCGTTATAGTGATGCAAATAATGGTGAAGGTAACCGTACTGATGCATGGTTTACGCCTACCACTGTCCCAAGCAACAATCAAGGATTTCTTGACAGCTTTGTTGTAAAAAATGGTGAAGTAACGGTAACTGGATGGCAAGCCGCTGATCAAAGTTATAACCAAAAGAATCACTTTGTTATCCTTTATGATGCTACAACTCACCGTGAAATTGCACGTCAACAAGTAACTAACTTAGATCGACCTGATGTTCAAAAAGCATATCCATCAATCTATAGCTCTGCTAAATCTGGTTTCAAAGCAGCATTTAAATTAGATAGTAGTTTAATTGGACATGAGATCCAAGTGGTTTCCCGCTATAGTGATGCAAACAATGGTGAGGGTAATCGTACTGATTTCTGGTTTGATGCTATCAAGTTACCACAAAATCTATATTAATTTATCGTTTATAGCTAAGCAGTACTTCAAATGTAGGTGCTGCTTATTTTATATAGAAACTTAGAGCGAATTTTTAATATAAAAACATTGTTCAATTACTTGTGTTAAAATAAGAAAGGATTTTTGTTAATCATAAGGAGGCCACTATGAAAGGAATAATTTTAGCTGGTGGATCAGGAACCCGCCTTTATCCAATTACGCGTGGTATTTCAAAACAATTGATTCCGGTTTATGATAAGCCGATGATTTATTATCCCCTATCGACTTTGATGCTAGCCGGCATTAGGGATATTTTGGTGATCTCGACACCAGAATATTTGCCGCTATTTGAAGAATTATTGGGTGACGGTTCCAGTTTGGGCTTGAACTTCTCCTATAAGGTGCAAGACCAGCCAAATGGACTCGCCGAAGCCTTTATTCTCGGCGAAGATTTTATTGGGGACGATAGTGTTTGTTTGATTTTAGGGGACAACATTTATTATGGGGCTGGTTTGTCCGATTTAGTTCAATCAGCAGCGCAAAAAACTGATGGCGCCACGGTCTTTGGTTACCATGTTAATGATCCTGAACGTTTTGGGGTGGTTGATTTTGATGACCAGATGCATGCCTTATCGATTGAAGAAAAGCCGGCTCATCCCAAGAGTAATTATGCCGTGACTGGTCTTTACTTCTATGATAATCAAGTAGTTGATATTGCTAAAAATATCAAGCCATCAGATCGCGGCGAACTTGAAATTACTGATGTTAACAAGGAATACCTGCGTCAAGGCAAGCTCGATGTCAAGTTAATGGGGCGTGGCTATGCCTGGTTAGATACTGGCACGCACGATTCAATGCTTGAAGCAGCCAATTTCATCGCCACGATTGAAAAGCGGCAAAACTTAAAAGTGGCTTCCTTAGAAGAAATTGCTTATCGGATGGGTTACATTAATAAGGACCAATTAGTTGAACTTGCTCAACCATTAAAGAAGAATGACTATGGTCAATACTTATTACGGTTAGCACAACAGGACTAGGAGTGAACAGATAATGGGAAAATTAAACGTTCAAACAACCAAACTACAAGACGTCAAAATTATTACGCCTGCCGTCTTTGGTGATCACCGTGGTTTCTTTGAAGAGACTTACTCTGATCGAGACTTTAAGAAGGCTGGAATTGACTTTAACTTTATTCAAGATAACCAGTCTCTTTCTACGCATGCTGGTGTCCTTCGTGGCTTACACTTCCAACGGGGAAAAGCAGCCCAAACAAAGTTAATCCGGGTCGTTACCGGTGCCGTCCTTGATGTGATTGTTGACTTACGGAAAGGTTCACCAACATACAAGCAATGGGAAGGTTATATCTTATCAGCAAGTAACCACCGTCAACTCTTAGTTCCCCGGGGATTTGCCCATGGCTTCTTGACTTTAACTGATAACGTTAACTTTGTTTACAAGTGCGATAACTATTATGATGCAGAAGCGGATGGGGGAATTTCCTTTAAGACGCCGGAATTAAACATTGACTGGCCGATTGAATTTGATAAGGCCATTACTTCCGAAAAGGATGCTGCACAACCAACCTTAACTGAATTTGAAAAAGACAACCCATTTGTTTATGGTGAAATTTAAGCGAGGTCGTTATGGAAACTTTTAAGAATATTATTGTTACGGGGGGAGCCGGTTTTATTGGCTCCAACTTTGTTCACTATGTTGTTAACCACCACCCGGAAGTTGAACACATTACGGTTTTAGATAAACTGACTTATGCTGGTAATCCCGCTAATCTTGATGGCTTGCCGAAGGATAAAGTTGAACTCGTAGTCGGGGATATTTGTGATAAAGACTTAGTTGATAAGCTGGTAAGCCAAGCCGATGCCGTTGTGCATTATGCGGCGGAAAGTCACAATGACAACTCCTTGATTGATCCCACCCCGTTCATCCAAACTAATATTGTGGGTACTTCAGTTTTAATCAATGCTTGTCGGAAATATGATGTTCGTTACCACCATATTTCAACGGATGAAGTCTATGGTGATTTACCATTACGGGAAGACTTACCCGGTCATGGTGAAGGGAAAGGAGAGAAGTTTACTCCCGAATCACCATACCGGCCATCAAGTCCTTATTCTTCATCAAAGGCTAGCTCTGACTTGTTAGTGCGGGCTTGGGTTCGCTCATTTGGCTTACGGGCGACGATTTCCAATTGTTCCAATAATTATGGCCCTTACCAACACATTGAAAAGTTCATTCCACGCCAGATTACTAATATCTTGAGCGGTATTCGACCTAAGCTTTATGGATCCGGTAAGAATGTCCGCGATTGGATTCATACTAATGATCATTCCCGGGCAGTTTGGGATATTTTGACCAAGGGGAAGATTGGTGAAACTTACCTCATCGGGGCCGATGGTGAAAAGAACAATAAGGAAGTCCTGGAAATGATCTTAGAGTTAATGGGGCAACCTAAAGATGCTTATGACCATGTTAAGGATCGTCCCGGCCACGATTTACGTTATGCCATTGATGCCACGAAGCTCCGGACTGAACTTGGTTGGGAGCCCGAGTTCACTGACTTCAAGACCGGTTTACAACACACGATTGATTGGTATACGGAACACCAAGATTGGTGGAAAGATGAAAAAGCCGCGGTTGAAGCAAAATATGCGAAAAACGGTCAATAAAAGATAAAAAGAGTCGTGTTATTCCCGAAGTTTAAGGAAGGCACGACTCTTATTTTAAGGACAACAGATGGATGACATGGAAAAATATTGAGAGCTGTTGTCAAACTGATTATATCATTAATTAGCTTTAATTAAGGAGAAAACAAATGACAAAAATTTTAATTACTGGTGCTAATGGTCAACTTGGCTCCGAATTACGTAATTTATTGGATGAACGCGGGGGTGCATATGACGCCTTTGATTCTAACCAAATGGATATCACTGATCAAGCAGTTGTAAATGAAAAGATTAGTGCGCTTAAACCAGAAGTGATCTACCATTGTGCCGCTTATACCGCCGTTGATAACGCTGAAGATGTTGCCAAAGACCTCAATTGGCAAGTAAACGCCGATGGTACGCGTAATGTTGCCGAGGCCGCTAAAAAAGTTGGCGCTAAGATGGTTTACATCAGTACCGATTATGTCTTTGATGGGACCAATGAAGGCGAGTATGAAGTTGATGCACCCACTAATCCACGAAATGAATATGGTAAAGCTAAACTTGCCGGTGAAAAAGCAATCCAAGAAATCTTAACTGATTACTACATCATCCGCACATCCTGGGTTTTTGGTAAATACGGTAAGAATTTTGTCTACACAATGCTCTGTCTTGCCAAAGACCATGATCAGCTTACCGTCGTTAACGATCAATTTGGCCGCCCAACATGGACTAGAACTCTAGCGGAATTTATGACGTACTTAGTCGATCATGATCAGCTATTCGGCACCTACCAGCTATCTAATGAAAATAGTTGTTCCTGGTACGAATTCGCCACCGAGATCTTAAAGGATAAAGATGTTGAAGTCGCTCCCGTTGATTCTTCAGCATATCCGGCCAAAGCTTACCGCCCTCGCCATTCAGTTATGAGCTTAAAGAAGGCAAAAGACACTGGGTTTGAGATTGTGGATTGGCAGACTGCATTGAGTGAGTTTATAGAGGAAATAGGGGAGTAGAGCGAGAACCGGCTTGGACGCCGGTTTTTATGTGATATGTTTTGAACATGTGTTCAAACGGAGCATTATAATACGATTTTATTAAGAAAAATTGACCTCAATTGCCCTTTAAAAGTTTAAGTAGGTTTGTTTATATAAATGCTTCATTACAGTTCTTTGCAAGGAAAGGAGATCAATATCATTATAAAATTATGGGATGACTACTCATTTAAGGAAATATACATCAGTAATGCGGTGAAAAAAGAAATCGAATATGAAGAAGAAATTGAGGTAAAAAAAGTTAAAGACTGGTCGTCTGAGTATAAAAGATTAGCTCTATCTTACTATAAAGTTAGCGTATGCTTAGTGAGTGATATATTAGAGAATAGCGATAATCCCAGAATATTAGATACTGTTTTTCCAGTATCATTATTTTTGGCAAGACAAGGAATAGAACTCTTATGTAAGTCTTTAATTTTAAAAGAAATATCTACAGAGAATTCATTAAAATTATTTAAGGACAATGGCCATAATATTTATAATTTATGGCAGGAGTACAAAGGACTTAATCCAAACATCGATAGTGAAAAGTTCAAGAAATTAAGTGTCTATTTTGAAAGTATTAATAAGTATAACGATGCCAATTCAGATCTATGGCGTTATCCTTTATTTGAGGAGTTAAATAATAATCAGGAAAAGCTAAAAGTACTTAATGGAAAAACAGTTTCTATAAAACGTACATTTGGTAGTTTAAGTAGAGTATTTAGTCTGTTATTAGATTTAAATGAAACGTCTGAAAATCTAGAACAGTATATAGTATTTATTAATAATAAGGAAGATGCATTAAGTAATTGCTATCTATGGGAGGATTACGAAAAAGGTAATCAGTACACTGGAAGAGTAATTGGTTATATAGAAGCTGCAAAGATGATTTTCTCAAACGAGTTATTAATTGACGAAAAAATTTATCCATTAGCTTGTGTACTAAGACAAGGTATTGAACTTTTATTAAAAGATTATTTAGCAAGTAATTTTTGTGAGTTTTATCATAATCATCATGTTGGCTCAGTTAAACATGGAGCAGGTAAAAAAGTAATTGCTAGCTTGAAAGAGAGAGTATCCCAAATTGAATGCTGTGAGCTAGATACAATAGAAAAGATGCTTGGACAGATTGATGAATTAGACAGAGAAGGCAATAAATTTAAGTATCCAACTTCATTAGATTTCTTTAATAAGACTACAATAACAACACGTAATATGGATATTGATATATTATACTCATATGTTATTTCAATAGCTGAATATTTTGATTATTTATCTTATTTGGTATGAATTATGAGTTATTTTGAAGTAGTATTTCATTAAAAAGTGAGGAGATAGGAAGAATGGGAAATAGAAAATCGATCCTTGAAATGGATGCTAAAGAAGCAAGAACATTTTTGATAAAGCCAACATCATATGTGCCATTTGCAATGCCTGAATATTTTAATTTTACAAAGATTATCGAAAACGCAAAGAAATGTTTTAAGGGAATAAATGATGTACATGCTATTGGTGGCAAAAAGATGGGAAATCTTGGAAATATCAATCATACTATGTTCATGAATAAAGATGGAAATTATGATTGGCGACCCATAACGATTGTTCATCCTTTAGCATATATAGGCCTAGCTTATTTTATTACAGAGGAGTCAGCTTGGCAGATTATAAAAGAAAGATTTAAGGAGTTTAGAAAAAATCCTCGTATAAAATGTATTAGTTTACCTGTTGAATCTACTGGTAAAAATAATGATAGAGAAGAAACTATATTAAATTGGTGGGAAAATCTTGAGCAAGCAACTATAAGGTTTTCATTAAATTATCAATATTGTATAAAAACAGACATAACTAATTGCTATGGTTCAATTTATACTCATTCGATTGCTTGGGCAATTGACGGTAAAAAGGAAGCTAAAAAAAAGGATTCCAAAGATTTTGGCGCTAAATTAGATAAGCGTGTAAGAGAAGTACAATATGGGCAAACAAACGGTATTTTACAAGGTGGACAAGTTTATAATCTAATTGCTGAAATTGTTATGGGATATGCTGACATGATTTTAAGTGAGCAACTTAATAGTATATTATCTTCTAAAGAAAAAGAGGATTATCAAATTATTCGATACAGGGATGATTATAGAATTTTCTCAAATTCAAGAGAAATTGCTGAAAAAATTGTAAAAACTCTTGCTGAAGTTCTGGCAGAATTAAATATGCATTTTAATCAGAAAAAAACATCAGATAGTTCTAATGTAATTAAAACTGCTATTAAACCAGATAAACTTTTTTGGATTTCAGAGAAAGGAAATATTCAAGTAAGAGACAGTGATGGAACTTATACCTATCAGTTAAATTTGCAAAAACATTTATGGCTTATAAAAAAACTGGCAGACAAATATCCTAATTCTGGTAGTTTAACTGTTGCTTTGTCTGACTTTTATAAAAGAATAAAAAATGAAGGATTAAGTCACAGCCAAATACCACAATTGATAAGTATATTAACTGATTTAATAGTCAATTCGCCTAAGTCGATACCTAATGAAGTATTAATCTTAGGTGAAATATTTAATAAGTTAAATAATAGTGAAATTATTGATTATATAGATTTAATAATGAAAAAAGTTAGCAGAAAAGCAAATACCGAATATTCAGAAATATGGCTGCAAAGATTATCTATAATGACTAATTACAAGCATGTTTATAAGGGGGAACTTGCAAAAAAAGTTACAAATAATTCTATAAAAATTTGGAACTCTGACTGGTGTAAAGAAGATATTAATTTTAATGAGGACTGCTTAATAGATCATGAAAAAAAGAATAGAGTAAACTCTATAATACTTGAAAATAGTATATTACTATTTGATAATACTTACTAATAAGGACTTATAAAGTGTCATCTTAATGTGTTGAAAATATAGGATACACATAATGGCTCTTCGTCAAGAAGTATTGACGAGAAAATAAAATAATTATTATTAATATGAACTAAGTACGAGCCAAATCTTGCTTGTAGATAGAGTAGATTACTATATCCTTTCTAACCATCACACATGATTATCTCAGAATAATTGTTGCCGACTATCTCACCGATTATTTTACCAGAACGTGTATTGGTATGATGAAACACCATTTAAATTAATTGATGAATCTAATGGGAATGGCTATTTTGGGGTAACGTGATCAACGAAAGAATTCAGTAACCATCAAATTACCATGTTTCATTACTATAATACCCAAGTTGGCAAAACTGTTGGACAATTTCTTGGTCAGCAATATAGTGGAGTTATTATGTGTAACGGCTATGGTGGATATAGCGATCGATTATATTTTCAAGCAAACTTTGGGTCATGTTTATTGAGAAAGAAGCAATTGAAGAACTCCAAAGCATACCAAGTTTTACAACTAATGCGACCAGTTTTTCACGAAGAGAAACAATTAGTATACCACACTCATAAGGGAAAGCTAGTGTAACGTTAGTTGCATGTAAAACCTTTGACGGTTAAGTTCTATACCTATTTAGAAAACATTAACTTTCCTCAAGGACGTTTAAGAGCCGTCATTAACAATGCCTTAAAGTTAAAAACACGAATGTATCAAATTTTTGAAGATGGTCGAGTACCATTAACAAATAATCCTGTTGAACAAGCGATTCGCCCATCAACTCTTATTCGAAAGAATAGCTCATTTGCGAAAAAGTCCTGCCGGAGTTCAGGCAAATGCCATTTCCTGTGGCAACTGCTTTAAATATCTACAAATACTTTAAATATCTTTTGGATCACTTGCCAAACCGCAAGGATGGTAGACTTGAGGCTTATTTATTATGGTCAAAAGAAGTCCAAACAGAATGCCATAAATAAAAACGGGGTCATGAATTACCACTTTCGGTAGCTCATGACCCTAATTTTTTAATTCGTACTGTTATTGACTGCTTACAGCAGTTCCTTATTTTAAAGATTATTTGTTTCCTACTTGTTAATATTACGCGCGTATGCTATCTTTTTTTGCAAAAAAGCTTTTGATAATTAATTTTTATTGTTTCAGGTGACCATCTTTTGCGCATTTATTTTATCGCCTAATATTGTTGTAATGATTCCGGTGTGTTTACAGTTCTTCGTTTTTTACAGTGCTTTTGGTACTATCTCATAAGCATAATAACAGTTAATATGCTATCAATTGGCTACTCAATTATAGGTAATAGCATAATTTAATAAGTTTTGATTATCAGTAATCGTTCTTAAAAATTTATAGTAGTATGATTAGGCATTGTTTTACTTAAAAAGTAAAGCCTAATTATGCTAAATAATTGGATTTTTGTTAGCAACTTATATTTGATTGCGAATGTTTCGAGAGGGCCTTTTAATTTTTGATATTTTTAAACTGTTAAATTTCAAACCTTTTTCAGTAAGTGCTGACTAAGAGTTTTTAGTATTAAAGCCTATTCAATATTAATAATAGTTATTCTAAGGCCTTAAAGATATTTAGTAACTAAAATTAGATCAAGATGATGTTTCTTTTAAGATTTTTAAATGATCCAATAATGATGAATAAAAACTAATTACAGATTCTTAATTGACATAAATTATACACCAGGTATAATATAATCGGAAAGGAGGACAATATGAATCTTAGTGGTTTTGAAACTATCAATTTAGTTAGTGGTAAGGATACTATGACGGTTTCTAATGACGGAATATCGTTTTCACAAGCAACGATTGTACAACTTGGAAAACCAGAATATGTAAAGGCAATGATAAATGAAGGTAGTAAGCAATTTGCAATTCAGGTAGTAGATTCAAATGAGTCAGCAAAAATAGCTTTTTTTAAAAGAAAAAGAAAAAATATAAACATAAGATGGAATAATTCTGTTTTGAAAAATGAGTTATCTGGAATGATGAATTGGGATTTACAATCTTATACTTATAGGATTGATGGGAAGTATTATAAAGAAGATCAGCTAATGATGTTTGATCTTGATAAGGCAAAAAAGAATCCAAGAAAATAAAAAAAGCTCAAGGATAGAGCCCTTGAGCTTACTTGTAAGTTATGTAGCAATATAAAGTACTACTACAATTGAATAATAACAGATTTTTAGGTTCTGTTAAAGTAATATTTAAACTTTCCTTTTTGTAATTACGATAATTGTAGTAGCAATTAAGGAGGAAAAAATATGGTTTTAAAATATTCGGCGGCTATTGATCTAAGAAATGATAATCTTATTCCTATTGAAGAACTAATTACTTTAGACAACAATGATGAAATACTAAAGAACTTAGGATGTCCTATTTGTAAATGTAGGTTGGTCCTTAAGCACTTAAGTAGTTCAAGAGGGGCTTATCTTTCTACTAAGCCCGGCTGTAATCATTCAGATACATGTAATAAAAGAGTGGAAGTAAAATTAAGAAAAGAACGTTTCAAGGCCATAGCTCATGATGATATATATCTTACTCCTAAAGCACAACATGCAAGAGCAGTAAATTTTGCACGGCGGATTATGAACTCTGAAAAAAGGAAAAATAGGTACTCAAAAAAGGGTTTAAGTAAAAAATTATCTAAAACTAAACGTATAGGAGAAAAAACAAAAACTGTCAAAGGAGTTGTTTATCGAGCTTCTATTAATCCTAATATTGGTAGGAAAATAAATAATGAGCATGTACGACTTTCTGCGGCAACTCCGATTAATGTTGAAAGATTTATAAATAGAACTATTGAATTTGGTGGATTTTTAGAAAAGCTTATTTTTGGTAAAGAATCGGTAATTATGGTTGTTAGTCTCAATCGTAGTAAAACCTCGATTGTTATGGACCCTGCTTTCTTTAGACAAAGTTCTAAGGAGTATAAAGATAGTTTAATGGTGCTGAAAAAATTTCTTGATACTTCTAGAATGCACCCTCTTATAACTGCAATAGTTGATGTGGTTCCTAGCATAACGGGGAAAGTTGAATGTTTAGTACGCATTGATTCTGCATTATGCTTTGATGGTCTATCTCTTGGAATTTATCTGTATAAAAATAACATGATAAAGTAGGGATTTATTAATTTTAATAGTGTTGGATATCATGAATCAAGCAAATTTACTTGATATTAAATAGAAAATGCCTTTTAACTTATCCAACAAGCAAACAGGAGAGAAAAATGTAAAGGTATTCTCTTGGCGCATCATAATTAATTTCGTATTCCTGTTCTAGCTTATTTAAGCGGTAATCTAACGTCGAGCGATGAATTTGAAGGTCAAGAGCGGTCTGTTTTTTATTCTCGTGATTTAGAAGGAAGAGTCTCAATGTTTTAAAGAGTTCTGAATTTTCTTTTGCTAGTTTTTGTATTTGGGGACTTAGATAACTATTCAAAGACTGATCTTGGCGGATATGATCAAGAAGATCTAGAGTAATGTAATCATGATATTGATTAAACGTGTTTGCTTCCCCCAGTCTTATTGCCTTAACTGCTTGTTGATAGAATTGATTAAACTGGTGCAGACGAGTGAAAGAATTACTCAGTCCTGCACTGGTTTTATTTCTAATTAAATAAGGGGTTAACTCTTGCATAATCGTTTTGGTGATGAGCGGACTGCTATTTTCCACCATATAAACATTGTAATCATCATAGTAGAAACTGATAAATCTCGTGAGAATGGTCCCTAATGGTTGGATATTAGTTGTTGGAGCCTTTATACATAATACACTTAATGGTCGTTTTAGTTGATGAGGGTCAAATTGGAGACGATTTTTAATTTCACTAACTGAAATGTTTGGCCGCACTAAAATATCACGAAGCAAACCTTCAAGATTGTTTCCTTGTGATTGATAGGGAAAGTTATGCAGCCCGACTGTTGCTGAAATTTTATCAATCACTGATTCGATCGTTGATTTGTCCTTTTCAAAGTTAGGACGATCAACAATAACAATGACAAGATAGAAGTGATCTGAATTCCGTAAACCGATCTTTTGCAAATAGAAAGGTTGGTTAAAATCGGCAAATCGATACTCTTTTCCGTTACCTTCTCTTATTAAATGAACTGCTTGTGCTAAATGTTCATTTGCGTTATCCGCAACTCTAATATATCCTGCCTTAATGGTCTTTAACCAATCAACGGGGACTGGCTGACCTTTTCCTTCACTATGCCCGAGAAGCTTTAAACTGGAATCAAAAATTAAAAGCGAATTTGTAATCTTTGCTTGAATAACCTGTAAAATTCGTTGAAGATGATTAGTAAATTCATTGAAATTGGTAATGAAGCTACCGGGAACAATGTTAGTTACCAAGAGATTACTGATGAACAAAATTATGCTATTTTTGATGCGATGGGTGTCGTATAACTGATGGAAAGTTCAAGAAAGACTCTGAAGTACCATTCTCAAGTGATGGGATGGTAACGTTTGGTCAAGCAATTCGTGAAGGAAAGATGAGCTTGAAAACCGATAATTTTGAGAAGCTCACTGGTAATCAACCCCTAACTGTTAAATACATGTTTGAACACTCGGATGACTTCCAAATTGGTGCCCGGCACTCACAGGGCAAGTAAGTTAAATCTGATATAATTCTAGGTGATTATAATCAAGTAACTAAAAATGCCCAGAAATTTTATTCAAAATTACAACTTATTAGGAAAGAGGATATTTCTAAATGTAATTAGATAGTAAAATGATCATTTTTGATTTGGTACCATGATGTTTAGTTAAACAGTTTGTGTCTATATGGTGACATAAACTGTTTTTATTTTCTTCTTGAAGTAGTTTTTTAAATTTATAGGAGATAAACTATGAACATATGTTTGCTTGGGGTATAATATTTAATAAATTAGTGTGGTAATTAAGGTGTAAATATGAAAAATATTCTTTCGACTGATGAATTGATTGAACATATGGTACATAAGGGAATTAAATTCAATATTGAAACTAAAGAAGAAGCTAGTAACTTTCTTCAACATAATAATTATTATTTTAAACTCGCAGCTTATCGAAATCTGTATCCTAAGATATCTCAAGGAGATAATAAAGGTAAGTATCAGAATTTAGAATTTGCATATCTGAGAGAGTTGTCTGTTATTGATATGTATATTCGTTATAAAATTATGAATATGTGTTTAGATATTGAACATGCTATTAAGGTAAAACTTGTAACTTCAGTAACAGACAACCAGCAAGAAGATGGCTATGATATCGTTAGGCAATTTTTAGCAAAAGAAGATCGAAAATTTCATATTCTTAATAGTATTAGGCGGCATAGTTCGGGGGAGTATTGTCGAAGCTTAATATCCAAGTATTATCCGTATTTTCCAATTTGGGTATTAGTTGAGTTAATTACTTTTGGTGACTTATTGCATATTTGTCACTTTTACGAAGAAGAATACCAACGTTCAATCATTCCTGATAATAAGTTAATGAATACGATTAGAGATTTGAGAAATGCGTCAGCGCATAGTAATTGTTTGTTGAATCAATTGAACCAACGGATGGACAACAATAAGCAACCAGATAGTCGCATTGTACATTTTGTGGAAAGGTTAGATGTTGCTGGGAATGCCTCTCGTCGCAATAATTTAATGAAAAATTTTTCATATGATATTGTTACTTTATTATATGTTTATGATTCACTAATGCCTGATGTATCGAAAAGAAAAAAGTTTAATGAATTAAAAGGCTTCATGAATAATCGGGTTCTTGAACATAAAGAATATTTTGAAAAAAATAATTCAATAAAAAGCGTTTATGACTTTTTATATAAAATAATTGACAAGTTGAGTTCACAGTATTAGAATTAAATTAGTATTGAAAAATAGTATTTGTTTTTGTAGGGAGCAAGATTTTATCTTGCTTCTGATTTTTTTTTGCACAAATTTATAAATTAAAATCACATTAAAAACACCCTTGACGAATTCGCCCTCGCTCGTTATACTAATCGTAATTTATATGAGAATTTGCTGAGATCGAATGAGTAACTAATGATAGATTTGTCAGAGAGCTGTGACTGGTGCAATGCAGTATTTCTAGAGTTAGTGAAGATGGTTCGTGAGCGATTGATCGGTGAATAATTAGCAGATCACGGCGTTGCTACCGTTACCCAAGCTGCAAATTTATTACTATGAATAAGTTTGTTTGAGTGCAGGATTTTAAATTTCCTGAATTTGGGTGGTACCGCGTATTGATCGTCCCTTGAAAAGACTAGTTTCTTTTTGAGGGGCTTTTTTTATTTACGAGGAGGGGATAAAGATGACAAAGATTACTGTAGAATTAACTAAACCATTATTAATTGATGGCGCAATGTCAACGGCTTTGGAACAATTAGGTGCTGATACCAATAACTCATTATGGACGGCGAGTGTTTTAGCTAACCAGCCAGCGTTAGTTAAAAAAGTTCACCAGGAATATTTTAAAGCGGGTGCCCGGTTAGCAATTACTGATACCTACCAAGCAAATGTTCCGGCATTCATCAAGAACGGTTATTCAAAACAAGAGGCTCATTCATTGATTCAGCGAGCAGTCGTCTTGGCTAAAGAAGCGCGTGATGAATATCAGCAGGAAACTGGGATTTATAACTATGTGGCGGGAGCGCTTGGTCCTTATGGCGCTTATCTTGCCAACGGGAGCGAATATAGTGGTGATTATCACTTTAGTACAATCGAATATCAACAATTTCATCGGCCGCGATTAACTGATATTTTAACAGTGGGCGTCGATGTGATTGGGATTGAAACCCAGCCACGCTTAGATGAAGTATTAGCAGAATTAGATCTTGTCAAAGAACTAGCTCCTGATACCCTATGCTATGTCAGTTTTTCCTTAAAAGATTCCACATATTTGCCAGATGGAACACCGTTAGCAGTTGCCGCCCGTACCGTTGCGAAGTATCCAAATGTTTTTGCGGTGGGCGTAAATTGTATTCCATTAGAAGAGGTAACAGCTGCCATTGAGACAATCCATCAGGCAACTGATAAACCGGTTATTGCTTATCCTAATTCAAGTGCGACTTATGATCCGACAACAAAAACGTGGAGCTATCCCCATGGACGTCGCGGTTTGGTTGATTACTTACCACAATGGCTCGCGGCTGGATTAACAATTGTTGGGGGATGTTGTACTACTACTCCCCAAGATATTGCTGCTTTACATGAGTACTTAAAAGGAGGCGCCCATCATGACTAAGAAAACGCATTTAGCCCGTGAAATGAGTGCTCGTCATATCCAAATGATTGCACTTGGTGGGGTGATCGGGACCGGTCTATTTCTGAGTTCTGGTTACACGATTCATCAGGCTGGACCGTTGGGAACCGTTATTGCTTATTTGCTTGGCGCCTTAATCGTCTATGCCGTCATGCTATGTTTAGGTGAGCTGAGTGTTGCGATGCCGTATACGGGGGCTTTTCATGTTTACGCCAAAAATCTGATTGGGCCGGCCACTGGATTTACCGTTGCGATCCTTTATTGGTTGACCTGGACGATTGCGATGGGCTCCGAATTTACCGCGGCTGGCCTCATTATGAAGCGCTGGTTTCCCCAGATTCCGGTTTGGTGGTGGAGCTTGTTATTTATCGTCATTATCCTCTTATCCAACATTTTTACTGTCAAAGCATTTGCGGAAAGCGAGTTTTGGTTTGCGGTGATTAAAGTAGTTGCGATCTGCGCGTTTATTTTGTTAGGGGCTTTAGCAGTAATTGGTCTTATCCCGATTCAAGGTTATCATCATGCGCCTTTGCTAAATAATTTTACTAAGGATGGGCTATTCCCAGGTGGCTTTAGCGGATTATTTATGACGATGTTAACGGTTAATTTTGCTTTCTCTGGGACTGAATTAATCGCCATCACCGCGGGAGAAACTAAGCATCCTGAAAAGACCCTTCCTAAGGCAATTCATACTACTTTATGGCGGTTAGTGATCTTCTTTGTCGGGAGCATGATCGTTATGGCTTCTTTGATTCCTTATCAAAAGGCGGGGGTAACGCAAAGCCCATTTGTCTACGTTTTTAGCCAACTTGGTATTCCGTATGCTGCTGATTTAATGAATTTTGTCGTCCTTACTGCGATTATCTCTGCTGCTAATTCTGGGCTATACGCATCAACCCGGATGTTATGGTCATTAGCTAATGAAGGAACAATTCCAGTTGTCATTGCCAAAACCAATAAACGCGGAATTCCGGTTTTCGCCTTGCTCTTAAGTATGCTTGGTGGGGTGTTAGCTTTGCTTTCCAGCATCTATGCGGCTGGAACGGTCTATTTAGTCTTAGTTTCTGTTTCTGGATTGGCGGTTGTCTTTGTATGGATTGCGATTTCCTTATGTGAGCTCATTTTTCGTCGGCGCTTTTTAGCGGCAGGTAACCAGTTAAGTGAGTTAAAGTATCGCACGCCATGGTATCCGATTGTTCCATGGTTTGCGTTTATTGCTAGCAGCCTTTCTTGCATCTTAATTTGGTTTGATTCGCAACAACGCATTGCCTTGTATTGTACGATTCCGTTTGTAATTGTTTGCTATGCTGCTTATTATTTACAAACCTTGTGGCGCAAGTATACGACGAAGAAAAAGGTTTCAACAGTTGTTAAATAGATGTAAAAAAGCTGTAATTAAAAAATTCATAACGCGTAGTAAAATGTACGAGGATAATTTTTAATTAGGAGATATAAAATGCATTCACTATTTTTACTACAGTTGATTCAAGCAGTCTTAGTAGCAATCCAATTAGTAATGATCTTCTCAGCTAATAGAGTCAAGCGAGAATGGTTAACTGTTGGCCAGCTTTGTATCGCGGTCGTAATCTTAGCCGACTTATTTTCAGAATTGATTTTCTTTAGTTATACCAGTGCCCTTACTGGCTGCGTACTATTCCTCCAGTTATTCTTACTCCCAATGTTTTGGAAACAACTAAAGGCATTTGAAGAATAATATAAATAGGTAGAAATGAAAACGCACTTCTTGTGAAAGAGATGCGTTTTTTATATGCAGTAAAAAATATGAAATTTTTGCTATAAAATTTCAAAAAAAACTGAATTTTCATCCATTTTCAGCAATTGCTAAAAATCAAAGTAAATCGAAAGGGTTTGTGTTAAATTCTATATATCATAAAAAGAAGGAGTTATGATTATGAATCGCTTAAAATTCTTAAGAAGAAAGAAGCATTTGACACAGCAACAGTTGAGTAAGGAACTTAAAAAAAGAAATATAAAAGTTTCCGTAGCTTTAATTTCGTCTTATGAACAAGAAAAAATTCCTTTTAATAAAGAAAAACTTCAAAAAATTGCAAATTATTTTGATGTATCTGTGAATTATTTAACTGGTAGAAGTAATTCTAAGGCTCCTACCTTATTAGATAGAGTTAATTTTAATGAAAAAGGAAATCCTGGTAACAATATTTATGTAGAAAGAAAAAAGAAGCATATGACACAAAAAGAATTAGGAATGAAAATTGGAGTTACCAGGGAATATATTTCTGAATATGAATTAGGAATTCGTCCAATCCCTATTGAAACCTTGAAAAAATTATCTGAGGTATTAGGTTCAGAAGCTAGTTATTTATTAGGGGTTAATGGAAAATATTTACCACATAGTATGAATGATTTTATTTTAAGTTTGGATGATCATGAATTATTGAAATCAACAAAAGAACTATTACATCGATTAGATTGGGCTTATACGACTCCAGCTTTTGGCCTTTTATACATATTACTTGCTTTTCGTGATGAGGACGACGAAAAAGAATTGGTAAGCAAATTAAAGAAAATTGAGAAAAACTCGGTGTACATGCTTTACTCAATTATTTGTGATGCTGTAACGATGTTGTTAGATGGAGAGGGTAAAGAAAATGAAATAGACAATACATATTTTATGAAATTATTTTCAGTAATTGAAGATTATGATCTAGAAAAATATAAACTTTAGATCTGAAAGGAGTAAAAATCGGTGAATGAATATACTTTATATTTAGATGAAACAAAACTATGGAATAAAAATCGCAATCAGCACAATGTATATGGAATTGCTGGAGTGATTATCAATCAAGAAGATAAGTTGGAGATTAATAACAGGTTAATTAACTTTAAAAAGGAATTGTTCCATACGCCTAATGTAATTCTCCATGAAACAGATATTAGGCAGGCCGGTAAAAATAATGAAAAAATCTTAAATGAAATCCCAGAATATTCCTTATTAACTAGAAGGAAAAATATGAAATTAGTTTTTAACCAAGTTGGCGATATTATTAATGAGTATTGTTATGTATTGGGAACGATCATTGATGTAACGTCACTTAATAAAAATTATAGGATTAAAGAATCTACCTATACTTCTTATTATCTTGGCATGAAAACTATTATGGAGAATTATACAAAATTTCTATATGATCATAATGCTACAGGAAATATAATTTTAGAAAGTAGAAAAACAATTAATAATCAAAAACTAGATTCGAGAATCCGTAAGCAATATTATAAAATAATGTGCCATGGTACTTATCGGTATTCGGCTCTATATCTACAAAATAAATTAACCGGTATTTCTTTTGTAGAAAAAATGAGTAATAATAATCTATTACAAATTGCTGATTTTATTCCACGGCCTTTATTGTTACATTATGTAAAGATAGGGCAAAAAAAGAGTGGTCCCAGTATTTATCAAAAAATTAGACGAAAGAGATATGATGGAGGACTAATTTATAATGGTGCTGGAAAATACGGTGTAGTTTTAATCGAGTTAGTGTAAGATTTTCATAGGTTGGATGAATAATTCATCTGGTCGTGGAAATC
>OFGE01000518.1_pt1 | contig 41760 bp, 33 predicted proteins | sample 1521681 | NCBI WGS metagenome assembly OFGE01 (sample SAMEA3504093, study PRJEB24116) | mouse gut metagenome | biome: mouse gut; feature: mouse-associated habitat; material: faeces | place: Denmark | collected 2011
TGAGCATCCGACTCTTTTTATGTATCGGCACCATCTTATTCAATAGAATCCATGATTTTACGGACAGAATGTTATTTTTCCGAGGTTTACAACATTGCGTTGGAATTTTTTGTTAATTTTGCAGAATAATGAAAAACAACGATTGTGTCTATGTTTAAGAAATCATCCATCATCAGCTTTATGGCGGCCGGCGTAATGGCCTGCGCCGTGAGTGCATGCGGCGGCGGAAAAGAAGCCGAAACTCTGATGCGTCAGGCTGAGCGCGTAAACTCGGAATTAGCGACAACGGCCCGGCAGGACCCGGCATTATTCGCAAAAGCCGGAGCGGAATACGCCGACTCTGCTTTCTCAATAAACATCGTGTTCGCCGACTCAATGCTTCAAGTTGCCGACTATTCACAGGCTCTTGTAGAGTATTTCCTGTCCGACGAGATAAAGTCGCGTGCCGGCGCCGACCTTGACGAGATAGTGAATACGCTCGCCAAAGTGAAAGAACCCATGCGCCTGTCGCTGACCGACGTATACGGGACATCCCGCAGCTACGACATGACGGCATCCACGCTGCGCACTCTTTTCAAAACCCAGCGTTCGCAGCTCCAGTTGCCACAGGTACGCTCGGAAGTGCTCGGCATTCTTGCCGGACGCGCGTTCCGCTTCGCTGTCGGCCCCGGCGTGCAGAAAGCCGATTTCGCTCTTACTTCGAGCTTCGCCACATATACGATAATCTACGACAATGCAAAAGCTTATTCCGGCCTTAATGTAGCCAATCTCAAAGCTCGCTATCTCAAACTTCTCAAACCCATCTACAAAAGCTATGGCCAACTTGCCGGAGCCGTCGTAGACATGGACAAAAGCCTCGGCATAGACGGCTACCGCTTCATTCTCACCACCCCCGCCGGTGACTCTGAGCTGAAAGCCACCCTGCCATGGCGCGAAATACTCGCTGATTGAAAACTATAATACCGCAAAATATGAATCTTGTTGACAGATTCCTCGACTACGTAAGATTCGACACTCAAAGCGACGAACTCACCAACATGACCCCGTCCACCCCCGGCCAAATGGTGTTTGCCAGACATCTGCATGCCAAACTGGAGGAAATGGGTCTTGAAAACATAACGCTCGACGACAACGGCTACCTTATGGCCACACTTCCCGGCAACATCACCGACAGGAAAGTGCCCACAATAGGATTCATAGCACATCTCGACACATCGCCCGACATGAGCGGCCTGCACGTAAAGCCCCGAATAGTACATGGCTACGACGGCAACACCATAACCCTGAATTCCGAGCTGGGCATCACGCTCTCGCCGGAGGAATTTCCGGAATTGCTCAACTACAAGGGCGAAGACCTCATCGTGACAGACGGAACCACACTGCTCGGAGCCGACGACAAAGCCGGCATAGCCGAAATCATCAGCGCCATGGAATTCCTTCAAGAGCATCCCGAAATCAAGCATGGCGACATTCGCATCGCATTCAATCCCGATGAAGAAATCGGCCAAGGCGCCCACAAATTCGACGTCGGACATTTCGGCGCCGACTGGGCCTACACCATGGACGGAGGAGAAATCGGAGAACTCGAATTCGAGAACTTCAACGCCGCTGTGGCCCGTGTCATTTTCCGCGGACGCAACGTGCATCCGGGATATGCAAAACACAAGATGATAAACTCCATGCGCATCGCCAACCAATTCATAATCATGTTGCCCCGTTGGGAAACGCCCGAGCACACCGAAGGTTATGAAGGTTTCTACCATCTTGTCTCAATGCAGGGCACAGTAGAGGAAACCGTATTGACATACATCATACGCGACCATGACCACGACCGGTTCGAGCGCCGCAAAAAGGAACTCGAACACCTTTCACGCAAAATCAACAACGAATTTCCGAACTGCTGCACTATCGACATAAAAGACCAATACTACAACATGCGCGAAAAGGTGGAGCCTCAGATGCACATCGTGGATATTGCCGAGGAAGCCATGCGCCGCGCCGGCATAACGCCAAAAGTGCAGCCCATACGCGGCGGCACAGACGGAGCTCAACTGTCTTTCAAGGGCCTCCCCTGCCCCAACATTTTCGCCGGAGGCCTGAACTTCCACGGCCGCTACGAATTCGTGCCTGTGCGGTCTATGCAGAAAGCCATGGAGGTAATTGTTGAAATTGCACGCATTGTCGGCGAGCGCTAACACATAAACCCATACACCAATGGAACCCGGCAAGCCCCTGCTTGTTGTCGTGACCGGCCCTACGGCCTCCGGCAAGACGGGGCTTGCCCTGCGTCTTGCCGAAACTTTCCACTGCGACATAATCTCGGCCGATTCACGCCAAATCTATCGCGAAATACCCATAGGCACGGCCGCCCCTACCGCAGAAGATCTTTCACGCGCACGCCACCACTTCGTTGGCACGCTGTCTCTTGACACCCAATACAGCGCCGCCTCATTCGAATCCGACACTTTGGCTCTCCTTGAAAGCCTCGCACCCGAGCCTAACCATGTGGCCGCGATAATGTGCGGCGGCTCAATGATGTATGTCGACGCAGTGGTGAACGGTATCGACGAGATGCCGGCGATAAGCGATGCCGTGCGCGAACGCGTGCTGTCCTTTTATCACGAGCAAGGTCTCGAAGCCCTTCTTGCATGGCTTGAGATAATAGACCCCGACATGCACGACATTGTGGACAGACAGAACCCCAAGCGGGTGATTCACGCCGTTGAAATCACATTGGAGGCAGGCGTACCTGCTTCCAGCCTGCGCACGGGCAAAACCAAGACACGCCCGTTCGACACACTGAAACTATGCATCGACATGCCACGTGAAATTCTTTTCGGGCGGATAAACAGCCGCGTGGAAACCATGATGGCCTACGGAATGCTCGAAGAAGCACGGGCCGTATATCCGCAGCGACAGCTGAACTCACTCAATACCGTGGGCTACAAAGAACTGTTCGCATACTTCGACGGCGCAATGGATCTGGACACAGCCGTGGCACGCATTGCAAAGAACACGCGCGTCTATGCAAAAAAACAGCTCACATGGCTTGCAAAAGACCCGTCCGTACGCCGCCTCAACGCAGATTCGGCCTACGAGCAGGCTATCGCTCTAATCCAACAGAAACTACATACGCCATGACCGACCGCCATCCCGACCTTGTGCTGTGCGCACGCTATTCCGACGCACCAACCGCATCAATTGCCATAGGCGCACTCTCCGCACATGACATTCCGGCCATCGCCGACAACGAGATAATGAACACGATTCTGCCACCTGCAGGAAGCATACGCCTTATGGTGCGCCGTCACGATCTGGAACAGGCTCAGGCGATACTTGCCGATGGCGGACTGCTTGAGCAGTAACGCCATTCGTAAAAATGGTAGCGTCATCCGCAATTACGTTAATTGACGCCGAAAAACAACACATAACTTTGCGGAAAACATACTCCGCATGAAAAAAGCCGTTTTAATTTTCGTAATCACCATTTTCACACAAAACATCATGGCTCAGAAAAAAATAGTACAGACAGCAGGGCGAGAACAGCTCGGTGAATTCGCACCCGAATTTGCACGCCTGAACGACGACATTCTGTTCGGCGAGGTATGGAGCCGCAACGACCTGTTGTCGCTCCGCGACAGGAGCCTTGTCACCATAACATCACTTATCAGTCAGGGAATCACCGACAATTCACTCCTGTTCCATCTGCAATCGGCCCAAAACAACGGAATCACACGCACGGAAATTGCCGAAATAATCACCCACACAGCATTTTACGCAGGATGGCCTAAAGCCTGGGCCGCTTTCAACCTCGCAAAATCCGTATGGGAAGAAGATATAAAGGGAGACAATGCAAAAGCGGCATTCGAGCGCGAGATGATATTTCCCATAGGAGAACCGAATGCCGCGTATGCGCGATATTTTACAGGCAACAGCTATCTTGCACGCATATCCGGCACACAGATTCCTTTTGCCAACGTCACTTTCGAACCGGGATGCCGGAATCACTGGCATATCCACCACGCCGACAATGGCGGAGGACAGATGCTCGTCGGCGTGGCCGGAAAAGGATGGTATCAGGAGGAAGGAAAAGAAGCAGTGAAAATTCTGCCGGGCACAGTGATACACATTCCATCCGGCGTAAAACACTGGCACGGAGCAGCCGCCGACAGCTGGTTTGCACATCTTGCATTCGAAATACCCGGAGAAAACACCTCGACCGAATGGCTCGAGCCGATAGACAGCAACGAATACGACAGCCTCCGATAAACAAATATACGCAAAATCATGTTTGTATTATATAACTTTAATACAACACGATTTTGGCAAACTTATTTCAACGAATCATGCTGTTTGCGGCAGCATGCACAGCCGCATCAGGCGCAATGGCCCACGAAGCGGAGCAGACAAAAGATTCTCTGGGGCGCGTACAGCTGCATGAAGTGACTGTAGGTGCCCGCCTGCGACACCTCAACGAAGCCGTGAGACTCGATTTGCAGACCAACCCCGTGCAGTCGTCGCAGCAGGTGCTCCGCATAGTGCCGGGTCTGTTCATTGCACAACACGCAGGTGGCGGCAAAGCCGAACAGATATTCCTTCGCGGCTTCGACCTCGACCATGGCACAGACATAAACATAGCTGTCGACGGCATGCCCGTCAACATGCTGTCTCATGCCCACGGCCAAGGCTATGCCGACCTCCATTTCCTCATGCCGGAACTCATCGACATGGTTGACTTCGACAAAGGTCCCTACGATGTGGCGCGCGGCGACCTGGCAACCGCAGGATATGTGGAATTCCGCACCAAAGACCGCATGCCCACCGAAGCCGGAATCGAGATAGGCATGCACAACTATCAGCGCTACAGGGCATCCGCATCGTTTCTGAACAACGACAGGCAATCGTTCTACGCAGCAGCCTCATTCCTTACCGACGACGGCTTCTTCGATGCCGGACAGAACTTCAAGCGTTTCAATGCGATGACAAAATACACAAACTGGAGCGACATGTCGAAGTTCAGCATCATAGCATCGCACTTCAACAGCACATGGAACGCATCCGGACAAATACCCGAACGAGCCGTGGACAACGGCCTTATCGGATGGTTCGGCTCGCTCGACCCCAGCGAGGGAGGCAGCACATCCCGCACAAGCCTTCAGGCGGTGCACCATCTGCATCTCGACAACGGCTCGTCGTTCAACACCAACATCTGGGCGTCGTACTATACCTTCAATCTGTTTTCGAATTTCACTTTCTATCTGCACGACCCCGAGAACGGCGATGAAATACGCCAGCACGAGCGCCGCCTGCTGTCCGGCGCAAACACTTCCTATACTTTGCCTTTCGAGACGGGCGTCGGCACATGGAAACTGAGCGCAGGCACAGGCTTCCGCTACGACGCCGTGCGCGATCTCGGCCTTTACCATGCCGTGAAGCGTCACGACATCGGCACCTATTCTTTTGGTGATGTCGACCAGAGTTCCCTGTTCGCTTACGCAGGCCTTGAAATGAACATAGGCGAAAAACTTGTCATCTATCCCGGCGCACGTGTCGACTGGTTCAAAATGTCCTATCGCGACCGCATGAAAGAGGCCGAAGGCACATTCGACAGCCGCGCCAATTCACAGGCAAAAGTGTCGCCGAAACTAAGCGTCGTCTACACACCTGTCGAAAATCTCGAACTTTTGGCTAAATTCGGACGCGGATTCCACAGCAACGACGCGCGCGTAGTAGTGATAGAGGACGGCAAAGAAACCCTGCCAGGAGTCACTGCCGTCGATCTCGGGCTTAAATACAAACCCGTGCCGGGCATGCTGCTGAACCTGACAGGATGGTACATGCACAGCGAACAGGAGTTTGTCTACGTAGGCGACGAAGCCATCGTAGAGCCGTCAGGGCGCTCGCGGCGCTTCGGTATAGACTTGGGCATGCGCTATAATTTCGCCCGCAACTTCTTCTTCCGCTCCGACTACACATGGTGTCATGCCCGCAGCATAGACGAGCCCGAAGGACAGGACTACATTCCGCTCGCACCCGTACACACACTCGTGGCAGGACTCACATGGAAGAAAGGCGGCTTCAACGCAGGCATAAACTGCCGGTGGCTCTCCGACCGCCCTGCCAACGAAGATTACTCACTCACGGCGCAAGGCTACTTCATCGTCGACCTAAATGCCTCCTACACCTATCGCCGTGTCACTTTCGGCACTGCGATAGACAACCTTTTCAACCGCAAATGGCGCGAGGCACAGTTCGCAACAGAGACTCTTATCCCCGGCGATTCCGAGCCCGTGACCGACGTATGCTTCACTCCCGGCACGCCATTCACCCTCCGCGGCTTCGTAAGCTTCCGCTTCTGATTCCGATAAGACACATCGCCCCTGCAGGCATGCCTGCAGGGGCGATGTGTCTTATTTATATGCAACTATTCCTCCGCACTCTCTGCCTCAGCGGCAAGCACGGCATCGGATTTCTTCACATTAGGCTCCTCGAGTCCATAATTGTGGCGGGAGTTAAGCGCTTTGAGCCATATGCCGAAGATAATGGCAAGCACACCGAACGACGCAAAGATAAGCATCGGCACACGGTAGCCTCCCGTAGCATCCAACGTCTCGCCTATCAGCAGAGGCACAAGGCACAGACCGATGTTCTGAATCCAGAAAATCAGGCAATATGCCGAGCCAAGGATATTTGCATCTATAATTTTAGGCACCGACGGCCACAAAGCGGCCGGCACGAGAGAAAACGACACTCCGAGCACAAGAATCAGAGTGACAGCCAGCCACACGGCAGGCACAGCAGGCAGCAGCAGCGCGAAGCCAAGATGGCAGCAGGTCATTATCACAGCGCCTACGATAAGCATCGTGGCCCCGTAGCCTTTGTAGTCGAGGAAAGCGCCGAGAAAAGGCGTCAGCACCATTGCAAGAATCGGGAACACGCTGAACAGACGGGCTGCCGTTTCGGCGCTCACGTCGAGTGTCTCCTGAACATAGTTCGGGGCATAGCGCTGGAACGGGAAAATGCCGCTGTAATACAGCACGCACAACATGGCCACAAGCCAGAACATCTTGCTGCGAAGAATCTTGCCGAGATCGGAGATATGGAACTCCTCGTCAGAGCCGTCTTCCGCCACTCCATTCGCGCCTGCGCCCAGTTCGCGGTCGAGCTTGCGATCCATAAACACAAACACCGTGTAGCTGAGCAGACCGATTACAAGCAATGCCGTGCAGAACGCCACCGGAGCGAGCACCGACTGGTCAAACCTTCCGGAAATCAACGGCGAAATCCACATCACAGCAAACACGCCGAGACGCGCGATGGACATTTCCACGCCCATGGCAAGCGCCATTTCCTTTCCTTTAAACCATTTTGCAATGGCTTTCGACACCGTAGTGCCGGCCATTTCGCATCCGCAGCCGAATATCATGAAACCGAGCGAAGCCATCTTCGCACTGCCGGGGAAAGACACCCACCAGCTGTCGAGCCATCCGCACATCGCAGTGGCCTGGAACCATTCGCTGATGCCTACAAGCTTTATCGCCGCACCAATCACCATAAGCGATGCCGACAGCAGACCAGTAAAACGGATTCCGGTCTTGTCCAGAATGATTCCTGCAAAAATCAGGAAGAAAAAGAATACGTTAAGGAAATACTCCGACGCCGCATAGGTGCCGAACGAGGCACTGTTCCAATGCAACTCGTCTTCAAGAAGCGACTTTAGCGGCGACATCACGTCGACAAACATGTAGGCGAAGAACATCATCGAGGCTATAAGCACAAGGGCCAGCCAGCGTGCCCAAGCCTTGTCGTTGAGCAGTTGTTGAGTTTTTGCTGTCATTACTTATGATTATTATGGTTTATTACGTTCAACTAAACTGCAAAATTAATGATTTATTGCTAACTTTGCCCAACATTTTCAATACAATTTCACACAAATGCCAAACAATACGTCGCAAGAGCAGCGTCCGTACACATTCGACCGGGTGGTGCGGCTGCTCATCTCCGCAGCCGCCCTCATATTGGCCATATGGCTTGTCAACACCCTGCGTGCCGTGCTCCTGCCTTTTCTTGTGGCATGGCTGATAGCTTACATGCTGGAGCCTTTCGTCCAGTACAACCGGCGGCTGCTCAGAGTTAAGACACGCCTTTTGCCTATTTTCGTGACACTTTTCGAGACATTGCTCTTATTAGTCGCGCTCGGAGTGATATTCATGCCTGGCATCGCAGACGAAGCAAGACAGATGGCCGTTCTCATAAACCACTATGCCTCCGGCTCGGCCAGCATACCATTCATTCCCGCCGGCGTGCACGACTTCCTGCGCAGCGAAATCGACTTCCGCGACATAGCCTCACGCCTCACCCGCCAGGACTGGCACGACATAGCCACAGGCTTCACCGAGTTGCTGGCCGGCGGATTCAGTCTCGTCATGGCCGTGTTCAACTGGTTTTTAGTAGTGCTGTACGTAGTGTTCATAATGCTCGACTACGAACGTCTGCTCCGCGGCTTCCGCCGTATGGTGCCCCCGAAGCGCCGCGCCATAGTGTTTGCCGTGGCAAGCGACGTCAAAGACAGCATGAACCACTATTTCCGCGGTCAGGCTCTCGTGGCGCTCTGCGTCGGCATCCTGTTCAGCATCGGATTTGCCATAATCGGCATGCCGCTGGCCATCGTGCTCGGAATGTTCATCGGGCTGTTGAACATGGTGCCCTATCTGCAACTCATATCTATAATACCCACCACACTGCTCTGCGTTGTCTACTCCATGGACTCCAACGTGGAATTCTGGAACATATGGGGACAATGCATTGTTGTATACATAGTGGTGCAATGCATCCAGGACTTCATTCTCACGCCGAAAATAATGGGCAAAGCCATGGGGCTCAATCCGGCCATCATACTGTTGTCCATCTCGGTCTGGGGCACACTGCTCGGCTTCGTGGGCTTCATCATAGCCCTGCCGCTGACCACGCTGCTGCTCGCCTACTACGACCAGTACATAAGCCGGCGGGAAGACGGCGAGAGCGATGAAGAACATGATAGGGACATCAAAGCACTGCACGAAATGACAGAATTTCCAAACGAATAAATGCAGCAGAACAACAGAGCACAATTCGCCACCCGTCTGGGAGTAGTGGCCGTAACGGTAGGCTCGGCCGTAGGGCTGGGCAACATCTGGCGTTTTCCTTATGAGGCCGGAGTCAACGGCGGAGGAGCCTTCCTGCTGCTCAACCTGTTTTTTGTATTCGTAATCGGCGTGCCGGTGATGTGCGCAGAGTTCGTAATCGGAAGGCACACCGGCTCCAACGTGCGCTCCGCATTCCGCCGCCTTGCCCCGGGAAGCGCATGGAGTCTTGTGGGCTACATAGGCATCACGGCCTCCATCCTGATTCTGAGTTTCTATTCCGTAGTGGCCGGATGGACCATGGAATACATCTACCGATCCCTGACCGACTTCGGCGGCATCCGGTCGGCCACCGCGCTCCACGACAGATTCGACACCTTCGCCTCAAGCAACTGGCGCCCCGTCATGTGGACGCTCCTGTTCCTGCTGTGCAACTACGCCATCCTCGCCCGCGGCGTGGAAAAAGGCATAGAAAAAGTCAGCAACATACTGATGCCGCTGCTGTTCATAATCCTCATAGCATTCTGCATCAACTCTCTGTTCATGCCTGATGCAGGAAAAGGACTTTCCTTCCTTTTCCGACCGGATTTTTCGCAACTCACCCCGAAATCCGTACTCAGCGCCATGGGACAGGCCTTTTTCTCGCTAAGTCTCGGGCTGGGATGCCTCATCACCTACGCAAGCTATTTCTCGCGCCGCACGCCACTGATGAAGACCGCTTTCCTTACTGCCTCGCTCGACAGCTTCGTAGCCATCATGGCTGGCGTCATAATATTCCCCGCAGTTTTCACCTACGGACAGGAGCCCGCAGCCGGTCCGAAGCTCGTGTTTGAAGTGCTGCCGGCCATTTTCGCCGAAATGCCCCTCGGAGCCTTGTGGAGCACACTTTTTTTCCTGTTGCTGTTTCTTGCATCGCTCACAAGCACAATTTCAATGAGCGAAATTTCCATAGCCTGCATGTGCGACGACCTCGGAATGAAGCGCCGCAATGCAACGCGTCTCAACATAGGCATCGCCATGGCGTTCGGAACCCTGTGCGCGCTGTCGTTCGGCTGCCTCGGAGGAGTGCGCGTGTTCGGCATGACGCTTTTCAACCTTTTCGACTACGTGTCGTCCAACGTGCTTCTGCCCTTAGGCGGCATGCTCATATCCATCTTCGCAGGGTGGCGCCTCAACCATGCGGTGCTCAAAGGCGAACTCGACGCCACCTCCCGCAGCGGCCGCATATTCCTTCGGATACTCATCTTCTGCATGCGCTACGTCGCCCCACCCTGCATCCTCATCGTCTTCCTCGCCGGCATCGGCGTGCTTTGACAAAAATGGCTTAAGTCCGCACCCGTTTGCGAGATTTTCACTGCCTTTGTAAAAATCTCATCACACAAATGGCACATAACCATATTATACAGAATCCCCTGCCAGGCTTATGCACTTGACAGGGGATTACTACAGGTATCTAAGATTCGGATTCTTACTTCACAAGGCCGCGGTTTCGGAGCAATGCGTCGACGCCGGGCTTATGGCCGCGGAAGCGCACGTACAGTTCCATGGGATCGGCGCTGCCGCCGGCTTCAAGGATATTCGTCTTGAAAGAGCGGGCGGTTTCGGGATCGAAGATGCCCTTTTCTTTGAACAATTCAAAGCCGTCGGAATCAAGCACCTCAGCCCAAAGGTAGGTGTAATAGCCCGATGCGTAGCCATCGCTTCCGAATATGTGCTTGAAATAAGGCGAACGATAGCGGAAAGTGAGTTCGGCAGGCATGCCGAGTTTGTCTGCAACCTGCTTTTCAAATTCGAGCACGTCGATATCTGCATCGGGGTTAAGTTTGCCGTACTGGAGGTCGAGCAGGGCAGCACCGGCCAGCTCGGCAGTGGCAAAGCCCTGATTGTGGGTGGATGCAGCCTGGAGCTTCTCTATCAGTTCGTCAGGTATCACCTCGCCGGTCTTATAGTGACGGGCATATGTGCGCAGGAGTTCCGGCTCCATGGCCCAATGCTCGTGAATCTGCGAGGGAAGCTCTACGAAGTCGCGGTCCACGTTCGTGCCGGCCTGCATCTTATAGCGTGCGCGAGTGAGCATGCCGTGCAGACCATGGCCGAATTCATGGAACATGGTTTCCACTTCGTCAAGAGTGAGCAGCGAAGGCAGTTCGGCGGTGGGACGCGTGAAATTGCCGACATTGAACACCACAGGGCGCGACGACGTGCCGTCAGGTTCGGTCCACGAACCCTTGAATTCGCTCATCCACGCACCCTGGCGCTTGCTCGCACGGGTAAAGTAGTCGGTCATGAACACGGCTACGTGTTCGCCGGTTTCGGCGTCGGTAACGTCGTATACGTTCACTTCATCGTAATATTTGGGAGCATCGGGCATCTCCGTGAACTTGATACCGTAGAGGCGCTCAGCCATGGAGAAAATACCGTTGCGCACGCTGTCGGCCGCGAAATACGCGCTCACCTGCGATTCGTCGAAATCATATTTCTTCTGACGCACCTTTTCGGCATAGTAGTAATAGTCGTAAGGCTCAATTTTCACTCCGGCTCCTTCCTCATCGGCCACAGCCTGCATTTCTGCCACTTCTTCCTTGACTTTTGCAACGGCAGGAGTCCATATCTGCATTAGCAGCGACTCAGCGGCATCTACGCTGCCGGCCATCACATTGTCGGTCATATAAGAACCGTAATCCTTGAAGCCGAGAAGTCTGGCTTTTTTGGCACGGGCCTGGAGGATTTTGTTGATTACGGGCAGGTTGTTGTTCTCGCCGTCGGCGGCCTGCGTCGTATAGCCTTCATAGATGCGGCGGCGAAGATCGCGATTTTGGGCGAACTGCAGCACTGGCAAGCGGCTGGGAGCGTGGAGTGTGAACACCCATTTTCCCTTTTCGCCGCGTTTTTCCGCTTCCTCGGCCGCTACGGCTATGGTGCTCTCGGGCAGTCCGGCCAGGTCTTCTTCCTTGTCTATGACTACAGAGAAGGCATTGGTGGCATTCAGCAGGTTTTTGTTGAATTTCAGATACAGGTCTGCAAGCTCCGAATTTATAGCTTTGAGCTGTTCTTTATCGGCATCGGCAAGCAGAGCGCCGTTGCGGGTGAAATCCTTATACATTTTCTCCACGGCGAGAAGCTGGTCAGAAGCAAGGCCGAGGCTGTCGCGATGGTCGTAAAGATATTTCACGCGGCCGAAAAGCTTGTCGTTCATCATCATCTCGTCGGAATGCGCCTGGTAAAGGGGATAGAACTGCTCGGCGATTTCCATCATCTCGGGCGATGAATTGCTTTCTTCAAGCGCCGCGAATACCGGCACCACACGCTCCAGTATGGCACCGGTGCGGTCAAGGGCAAGGATAGTGTTGTCGAACGTAGGCGTGGAGTCATTTTCGGTTATGGCTTTGATTTCCTCGTTCTGCTGTTCGATTCCGGCCTGCAATGCAGGCAGATAGTCCTCATAAGCGATTTGGTCGAACGGAGGGATGCCGTAAGGCGTGTCGTACTCCGCAAGGAACGGATTCTCGTGCATTTTCTGTTGTGTACAGCTTGTGCCCACGGCGAGTGCCGTAGCCAACAAGGCGGTTGTGAGACTGTGTTTCATTGGCAACTATATTATTAATGTGTTGTTATTGGTTCTTAACGTCGTCCTCGTCCCACACGAAAGTTGTGAGCAACGGATAATGGTCGGAACCCTTAAGGTCGCCGCGCTTTATGCCGGCCGGGCGGAAAGCGCCCTTCCAAAGCACATGGTCGATACGGAAAAAGAAACGGTTGTCGTTGTAGGTGTGCGTAGGACCGAAAGCCACTTCGGGCCACACCTCTTTCAGCCCCTGGTCGGCAAGCATATGGAGAGTATAGCACCCGGGCACATCGTTGAAATCGCCGCACACCACCACATTCTCGCCGCCATAATACTCGATGTAGCGGCAAAGGTCCGACGCCTGCACGGCACGGCGCATGGCCGCGAGTTCGAGTTTGTAGAGCAGCGTATTGCGCAAATCGTCTATGCTTTCGTCGGAGCGCAGACGTGTGAGGTCTCTGTATGCGGCTTTGTCCTCGCGCGTGAGACGGAACGACTGCATGTGCACGCTGAATATGGCAAGCCTGTGTCCCTCCACTTCGGCCACATAGCCGCTGATGTCGGCAAAATTATCGCGCTCGCGCTTAGGTTTTTCAAGATGGAGCGGCGTGACGGGATATTTTGAAAATATGGCCATGGCATGGCCATTGAGGGTCACGAAAGGATAGCGCGCATGCAAGCTGTCTATCTGCGCCTGCGTGATAGCAAAATCCCGGTTGCATTCCAATATCTTAAGTTCCTGCACGCAGGCAATGTCGGCATCGATGCGCAGTATTTCGCTTAATATTGGATTTACGCCGCCGGGGTAGTTGTCTTTTACATCTCGCAGGTTGTTGACATTGTATGTAAGCAGCGTGAACACGCGCTCGGACGGAGTACCGTGAGGTATTCCGCCACCTATATTCAGCGGGCACGAAGCCCACACCGTAGGCCACGAAGCTAATATAGCTGCCACCGGAACCAATGCCGTCTTGTGCCACCATATCATGTCCGCCACAAGCAGAAACACCGAAAGAGCCAGCCACGCGGGAAAAGACAGGATAATCACTCCCATAATGGGGGTATCCACAGGGGATTCGTATCCCGAATAGGCCGTAACCACCAGTGCCGTCCCCACGATTACATTGAGCAACAACACCATTGCGTTGGCATACCTACGCCACACGGAAATAGATGTGCCACTCATTGCTTTATCTTGTGTGAAAGTTCAAAAAGACGTCGTTTGTCATGCCTGGAAAGGGCATCGTAGCCCGACTGCTTCACTTTGTCGAGAAGTTCGTCAAGTTCTGCACGTAAATCGGCCGGGGCAGAGCCACGGTTGCTACGCCAATGCCACGCTCGCCGCCTTGCAAATCCAAGAACGGCGCCACACACGGCGCCGCCCGCATGCGCCATGGTGCTTGAAACACTGCCCGTGAATCCCACGCAGAACAGCAGCACCATTGCAGCCACTATCCACTTAATTTTGACCGGACCGACCGGCCACAGATTCAGTTTCATATCGGGCGCATCAAAAGCCACCGCCACCGCCACGGCAAGAACCGACGCCGACGACCCCATGAGCGAGGCCGCCCCCATGGCCGGATAAACAGCATGGGAAACGGCAAACACTGCCGCTCCCGCCACTCCTCCTGCCACATAGACACGGACAAGCGCACGGCCGCCATTGACATGCAGAAGTATGCTTCCGAAGCAATAAAGCCAAAGCATGTTGAACAGCAGATGCAGCACGTCCGTCTGCACGAACATGTAGCTCAAAACGCTCCATGGCTGCCTGAGCATCGACGGCAGCCACGACGGCAACACAAGCCATGAAAGCATACGGCCGCCGTCGAATATCCCGAAAACAGCCACGGCAACAAACACAGACACATTGGCTGCTATAAGCGCATACAGCGTATTGGAACGCAGCGCCGCCGGGATAGAACGCATGTCAAAAGAACCAATGGCCATTGAATGTCCCCTTTTTCTTCCAATAAAGAATCATGATGAATCCTACGAGCATGCCTCCGAGATGGGCAAAATGCGCCACATTGTCGGCTATTCCTCCAAGGCCATAGAAAAGTTCCAGCACCACATAGCCCACAACAAGCCATTTGGCCTTGACAGGCACGGGTATGAACCATATGTATACCGGCTGGTTGGGGAACAGCATGCCGAAAGCAAGCAATATGCCATAAATTGCTCCCGACGCTCCCACAAGCGGGGTGTTTACGAGCGCATTGAGCGTGGCTGACGTAGGGTCGGCAAAAGTAAGCCCCTGATGCATCAGCGTCCATCCTGTGCGGCAAATCTCCGCATAAGCGTCGGCGGGCAACATAGACGCATATTTATATACGAATACCGCACTTACACCTTCCTGGATGAGACCCGCACCTATGCCGCAGGCAAGATAATAGAAAAGAAAACGGTACGAGCCCAATGCGCGCTCTATCACCCCGCCGAACATAAGCAGGGCGAACATATTGAAAAACAGATGGGTAAAACCGCTATGCAGAAACATATAAGAAAACAACTGCATAGGTTCATAACCCGGCGAAGAAAAAAAGTACATCGCGCACCAGCGGGTAAGAGCGCGGTCCACACCGGGGAACAGTGCCATCACAGCCCACACGAGGATGCACACGCCTGCAAGGTTCTTTGTCACAGGCGACAACCTCTGTATAAATCCCGAAAAGAAACTCATAATTATAAATATAATACTTACTTCAATACGCAAAATTACTAAAAAAACAGGCTAACGGGGGTATAAAAGCCGCACAAGCAGAAAAAAAATAATTTTTTTGTGATTTTTTTAACAAAAATATACTCGATGTAGAGTTTTATGAGTATATTTGCGCAATAAAAACACCAATAACTAATTTCCTTATGAACAAGACTGAGCTCATCAACGCTATCGCCGAGAAAGCCAACCTGACCAAGGCCGACGCCAAGGCAGCCCTCGACGCAACCACCGCAGCCATCGCCGAGGCCCTCGCCGCTAACGACAAAGTAGCCCTCGTAGGATTCGGCACTTTCTCTGTAAGCGAGAAAGGCGAACGCACAGGCATCAACCCCCGCACAAAAGAAACCATCACTATCGCCGCACGCAAAGCCGTCAAATTCAAAGCCGGCAGCGAGCTCAACGATGCCGTGAAATAAATTTCCGGCTTCAGACATTGAACCAGGCGACATCTTCCGATGCCGCCTGGTTTTCTTTTTTACAATGTACGGCCATAATATTTCCATGGATATTTTTTCCAACATTGTAGACATTGCGGACTACATACTACCATATTATATTAAAATATGTTAGAATATATTGCACCGCAGTGTTTTAAGACATTTTTTTTGCAATTTTGCACTGCAAAGAGTCAAAGCGGAACATTCCGCATGGCTGCATTTCATTACACATTATCGCTATTCATAAACATGTTCCGTAAGATTTTTCTTGCTGCCGCCCTCAGTCTGGCCTTTTCAGCCGGCGCACAGACGGCACTGACACTCGACCAGTGTATAGCCATAGCACTGAGCGAGAACCCGACAATACAAGTGGCCGACATGGAAATCAAACGTGTCGACTATTCCCGTGGCGAAACATTGTCGCAATTGCTGCCTCAGGTGAATCTGGGAGCCAACTATTCGCGCATGCTTGCAAAACAAGTCATGTATATGAATATGGACGGCTTCGGCGGTGGCGCCGGAGGCTCCGATGACGAAGACAGCAATTCCGAGACACAGACCCGCAAAGGCGCAGGCAACGAAAACGGCATAAAAATGGGCCTTGACAACAGCTATCAGATAGGATTCTCGGCAGCCGTGCCTTTAATCGCCCCACAGCTGTGGAAATCCATGAAACTTAGCGACAGCCAGATACTGCAGTCTGTCGAACAGGCACGCGCCTCGCGTCTCGACCTCGTAAACCAGGTGAAAGATGCTTACTACACGCTAATGCTTGCCACCGACTCCCGCGCGGTAGTACAGGAAAGCTACGACATGGCCGCACTTACGCATGAGACATACCGAAAGCAATTCGAAGCCGGAGCCGCATCGGACTACGACGTGCTGCGCACATCCGTAGCGATGAAAAACATCGAGCCGGAACTCATGCAGGCCGACATAGCCATCAAGCAGGCGCGCCTGCAGCTTCTTGTCCTCATGGGACTCGACGCCTCCACTCCCATAGAAGTATCGGGACGCCTTTCCGATTACGAGAAAAACATGTTTGACGAAGCAATGCTGCTCGAACGCGATTATTCACAAAACAGCACACTCGTCCAAAACACATTGCAGACACGGATGCTTCGCGACGCTCTTGACGTGCAGCGCATGGCATGGTTCCCCACCATTTCGGCAAGTATCAATTACTACTGGAACTCCAACAGCAACGGCTCGCCGTTCAAAAATTTCCGATGGAGCAACTCCTCTACTTTCGGCCTGTCACTTTCGATGCCGATTTTCACCGGAGGCGCGCGCCTGAGCAGGCAGCGCCAGGCGAAGGTACAGCTGCTGGAGTCGGAGCTCCAGCGGGAGAACATCGAGCGCAGCGTGTCGATGCAGGTCGACCTTGCTATCGACAACATACGCCAGAACGTGCGACAGATCACATCGACATCCGAAAGCGTGGCAGAAGCCGAGCGCGCCCACGACATCATGGAGCGCTCCTTTGCCATCGGCGCCGCAAGCTATCTCGACCTGCGCGACAGCGAACTCGCCCTCACACGCTCACGCCTCGCCTATTACCAAAGCATCTACAACTATCTCGTGGCCAACAGCCAGCTCGAATTGCTGCGTGGCACCGCTCCGCTCGAGTCTTACACACTTACCGAAAATAAATAAACAAAGCATATGTTCCGTTCATCCATCCACTTTTGCCTGCTTGCAGGCGCATGCGTGGCACTCAGTGCCTGCAACGGCGCCGACAAGAATGCCGCCGTCGCAGAAACAGAAGAACTGCCACGCGTAGAAGTCTCCCTCGCACAAATGCGCGAAGTGCCGCAGACAAAAGAGTACACTGCCAATGTAGAAGCCTACAATGTCAACAACATCTCGCCCGCAACGGCAAACCGCATCAAGACAATAGCCGTAGAAGTCGGCGACGCCGTGCGCCGCGGGCAGACACTTGTGACCCTTGACCACGCCAACCTCGACCAGCTAAAGATAAACCTCGACCAGATCGAACGCGAATACAAACGCGCTGTGACGCTGCTTGAAATAGGCGCCGGCACACAGCAGGCCGTAGACCAGCTGAAGGCGCAGTTCGACGCCGCCCGCACACAATACGACAACGCGCGGGAGAACACCATGCTGGTATCGCCCGTAAGCGGCGTAGTGACAGCACGAAACTATGACCCCGGCGACATGAGCGGCGCGCAGCCCATTCTTACCATAGGACAACTTTCGCCGGTAGTGAAAGTGATAATCAACGCCTCCGAAAGCGACCTCACAAAAATACACAAAGGCATGAACGTGGCGATTCGTTTCGACGCCCTCCCCGGAGAATCGTTTGAAGGTACAGTCGCACGTGTATACCCTTCCATCGACCCCACGACGCGCACGTTCGAGGCAGAGATTCAAATAAAAAATCCCGGAGAACGTCTTCGTCCGGGAATGTTTGCCCGCGTGGAAATTGACCATGGTTCCATAAGCCGCGTCGTAGTGCCCGACCGCGCGGTAGTGAAGCAGATCGGCAGTGGCAACCGCTATGTGTACGTTCTGCACGGCAACACCGTCAGCTACAACCGCGTGGAACTCGGACGTCGCCTTGACGACGCCTACGAGCTTATCGACGGTATCGCCGACGGAGACACCGTGGTGATTTCAGGCCAATCGCGACTTGCCGACGGAGCCGCTGTGGAAGTGATGCAATAAGCCGGAACCCGGTATTTAAAATATATGACATTAAAGTATAAACATATAACGATATGAGTCTATACGGCAACGCCGTGAAGCGTCCGATTATGACCACGCTGTGTTTCGTGGCGGTAGTCATCCTCGGCATCTTCTCGCTCAATACACTCCCCATCGACCTTTATCCGGATGTGGAGACCAACACGCTGATGGTAATGACAAGCTATCAGGGCGCAAGCGCGCAGGACATAGAACAGAATGTCACGCGCCCGCTTGAAAACGTGCTCAACTCCGTCAACGACCTGAAGCACATCACATCCAAAAGCCGCGAGGGCATCTCGGTGATAACGCTGGAATTCGAATACGGCAAAGACATCGACGTGCTCACCAACGACGTGCGCGACAAACTTGACCTCGTATCATCAGCGCTACCCGACGATGCAGAAAATCCCACTATTTTCAAATTCTCGTCGGACATGATTCCCATAGTTATGCTCTCCGTGCGGGCTTCTGAAAGCATGCCTGGCCTGTACAAAATCCTTGACGAGGCCGTGGCAAACCCTCTCGCACGCATCAACGGCGTGGGTTCCGTGAGCATATCCGGAGCGCCCAAGCGCGAGATTCATATCTACGCCGACCCGGCACGCCTTGAGGCTTACGGACTCACCATAGAGCAGATTTCGCAGGTAGTGGCTGCCGAAAACCGCAACATCCCCGGCGGCTCGTTCGACATAGGCTCTGACACATATTCACTGCGTGTACAAGGAGAGTTCACATCTTCCGACCAGATGGCCGGGATAGTCGTGGGCTCGCGCGACGGGCGGAACATATACCTGCGCGACGTCGCACGCATCGACGACTCGCTTGAAGAACGCGCCCAACAGACCTACAACGACGGCGAGAAAGGCGCCATGATAATCATTCAGAAACAAAGCGGTGCCAATTCCGTAGAAATTTCCAACAAAGTGTTGGAAATGCTGCCGTCGATTCAGAAGCGTCTGCCGTCCGATGTAAAACTCGGCATAATAGTAGACACGTCCGACAACATCCGCAACACCATCGCTTCGCTGGTGGAAACCGTGATGTACGCCCTGCTGTTTGTCATCATTGTGGTGTTTTTCTTCCTCGGCCGATGGAGAGCCACGCTCATCATCACCATCACCATACCCATATCGCTCATAGCCTCATTCATATACCTCGCTGTCACGGGCAACTCGCTCAACATCGTTTCGCTATCGGCTCTGTCCATTTCGATAGGCATGGTGGTGGACGACGCCATTGTGGTGCTTGAGAATGTGACTACCCATATCGAACGTGGTTCCGATCCTAAACAGGCAGCCGTGCACGGCACCAATGAGGTGGCCATAAGCGTAGTGGCGTCAACCCTTACGCTCATCGCCGTGTTCTTCCCGCTCACGCTTGTGACGGGCATGACCGGCGTGCTGTTCCGCCAGCTCGGATGGATGGTGACCATCATGATGATTATATCCACCGTGTGCGCACTGTCGCTCACCCCCATGCTGTGCAGCCTTCTGCTCCGCCGCGACACAAAGCACGGCCGCGTATACAAACTGCTGTTCACACCCGTCAACCGCGGGCTCGACGCTTTCGACCGAGGCTACGGACGCCTGCTCACATGGGTGGTTTCGCACAAACTCATAACCGCTGTCGTCAGCCTCGCCGTATTTTTCAGTTCCCTCGTCCTGCTTAAACATGTAGGCACCGAGTTCTTCCCCACAGCCGACGACGGACGTCTCAGCGTGAACCTCGAACTGCCCATCGGCACACGGGTGGAAATAGCACAGGAGCTGACATCCAAGCTCGTAAAAGAATGGCGCGAAAAATATCCGGAAATCTCCGTGATAAACTACACCACAGGCTCAGCCGACAGCGACAACACGTTCGCCTCCCTGCGCGACAACGGCCCGCACATCATTTCCATGAACATTCGCCTCTCCGATCCGGGAGAGCGCGAACGCGGCATCATTGAGATAGCGGGCGAGATGCGACGCGACCTCCGCGACTACCCGCAGTACAAGAAAGCGCAGGTGCAGGTGGGCGGCGGCGCAGGCATGGGCGGCCAGTCGACCATCGACTACGAAATCTACGGCTACGACTTCGCCCTCACCGACACCATGGCACAGCGTCTCAAGACGGTGCTTGAGAACATACCCGGCACAGCCGACGTATTCATATCGCGCTCTGACTATCAGCCGGAATACCAAGTCGACTTCGACCGCGAGAAACTGGCCATTTACGGCCTCAACCTCCAGACAGCAGCCACATATCTGCGCAACCGCATCAACGGCTCCACCGCTTCGCGTTTCCGCGAAGACGGCGAAGAATATGACATCAAGGTGATGTACGACCCGGCCCACCGCCAGTCCATCGAAGACATCGAGAACATACTCATCTACAACTCCGCCGGCAAGGGCGTGCGCCTGAGCGACGTGGGCACGGTAGTGGAACGCGCCACACCGCCCACCATCGAGCGAAAAGACCGCGAGCGCATCGTCACCGTGAAAACCACCGTGCAAGGTGTGCCGATGAGCCGGATCGTAGAAGCATCCCAGCGCGAACTCGACAAAATGGACATACCACAGGGAGTGTCCATCTCGCTGAGCGGAAGCTATGAAGACCAGCAGGACTCGTTCCGCGACCTGCTTACGCTGGCAATACTTATCGTGATTCTTGTCTACATCGTCATGGCCGCACAGTTCGAAAGCTACACCTACCCCGCCATCATCATGACATCGCTGCTGTTCGCATTCTCCGGAGTGTTCATCATACTTTGGATTACGGGGCACAACCTCAACGTCATGAGTATGATTGGAGCCATCATGCTTATAGGCATCGTGGTGAAGAACGGTATCGTGCTCATCGACTACATCACGCTCAACCGCGAGCGTGGAATGAGCATTCGACGTGCGGTAATCCTCGGCGGCGAATCCCGTCTGCGTCCTGTGGTGATGACGACACTGACCACCATACTCGGTATGGTGCCTATGGCCATCGGAACAGGACAGGGAGCCGAAATGTGGCGCCCCATGGGCACTGCGGTTATCGGCGGCCTCACAGTGTCCACCATCCTCACGCTACTGTTCGTGCCCATGCTCTATTGTGTATTCGCTCACAACGGCGTGCGCAACAAGCGAAAGAAACTGCGTTCACAAAAATCCTAACTGCAAAAAATGAAAACCGTATTCATAGCATTCGACCAGGCTCACCGCGAGCGCATAATCGACATACTCGACCGCAGCAGTTGTCGCGGTTTCACATCGTGGAACACTGTAGAGGGACGCGGAAGCGTCGACGGCGAGCCGCACTACGGCTCGCATGCGTGGCCCTCTATGGCGTCGGCCATACTCACCGTAGTGCCCGACGAGCGCGTGGCTCCGCTGCTTGAACGCCTGCGTGCGCTTGATGCAGAACGTCCCAAACTGGGGCTGCGTGCCTTCGTGTGGAACGTGGAACAATCCATGTAGCCCGTGGAACATATAAAACCTTGGCGCCCGACACATTTTATTGTATGTGTCGGGCGCCTAAACTTTATCGTGCGTCGAAACTACCGCTCGGCACGCATGGGGTTGGATAGAAAATCGTCGTAGGCAAGACGTATGCCTTCCGGAAGTTCGGTGCTGTAAGTCCACCCCAAAGCCGTTGCCTTGGACACATCCAGCAATTTGCGAGGCGTACCGTTAGGCCGTGAGGTATCCCACAGGATTCGGCCATGATAGCCCACGATGCCGGCCACCATCTCCGTAAGCTCACGTATGCTGAGTTCCTTACCCGTACCAGCATTCACAGTTTCATTGCCTGAATAGTTGTTCATCAGGAAAACGCAGAGGTTCGCAAGGTCGTCGACGTAAAGGAATTCACGGAGCGGACTGCCGTCGCCCCAGCATGTCACTTCATCAAGTCCCGATTCCTTGGCCTCATGAAAGCGCCGGATCAAAGCGGGAAGTACATGCGAATGCTCGGGATGATAATTGTCGTTAGGGCCGTAAAGATTCGTCGGCATCACCGATATATAATCCGTCCCATACTGCCGGTTGAGATATTCGCAGTACTTCAGGCCGGATATTTTGGCAAGCGCATAAGCCTCGTTGGTGGCTTCAAGCGACGATGTGAGCAGGCACGATTCCGGCATGGGCTGAGGCGCCATGCGCGGATAGATGCACGACGAGCCGAGAAACTCAAGTTTCTTCACCCCATGTTTCCATGCAGCATGGATTACGTTCATTTCGAGCATCATGTTGTCGTACATGAAATCTGCAAGAGCCGACTGGTTGGCCACAATGCCGCCCACCTTTGCTGCAGCGAGAAATACATACTCGGGCTTCTCGTCGGCAAAAAATCCGTTCACAGCCTCCTGGCTTATAAGATCCAGTTCCTTATGGGTACGGGTCACGATGTTGCCATAGCCCTGCCTGCGCAACTCACGCACGATGGCAGAGCCAACCATTCCGCGATGGCCGGCCACATATATCTTAGCATCCTTATCCATCATTTCACTATGCCTTTTTCAAGATATTCGGCAAGATTGGTGCGCACGCTTTCCCCTGCCCTCTCTACGGCCACTTTTGCCATATCGGCGTCTGTCATTATCTTTACAAGCTGCTCGAACGTGGTTTTCTGCGGATTCCAATGCAGCTCGGCACGCGCTTTGGTGGGGTCGCCCCACAAGTTCACTACATCGGTCGGCCTGTAGAAATCGGGCGATACTTCCACAAGGACGCTCCCCGTGGCTTTGTCTATGCCTTTTTCGTCGGCACCGCTGCCCTGCCATTCTATGTTGATGCCAACATTGCGGAAAGCGAGCGTGGCGAATTCACGCACGGAGTGTTGCTCTCCTGTGGCGATTACAAAATCCTCGGGTCGCTCATGCTGGAGTATGAGCCACATGCATTCCACATAGTCTTTGGCATATCCCCAGTCACGCATGCTCGAAAGATTGCCGAGATACAATTTGTCCTGCTTGCCTTGGGCTATACGTGCTGCGGCAAGGGTGATTTTGCGGGTGACGAACGTCTCGCCACGTCGCTCGGACTCGTGGTTGAACAAAATTCCCGAGCAGCAGAACATGCCGTATGCTTCACGATACTCTTTCACTATCCAAAAGCCATACAGCTTGGCCACAGCATACGGGCTGTAGGGGTGGAATGGCGTGTTTTCATTCTGCGGCACTTCTTCCACCTTTCCATACAGTTCGGATGTGGAAGCCTGATATATGCGGCATGTCTCTCCGAGGCCGCAGAGGCGGACGGCCTCAAGGATACGCAACACTCCGATAGCGTCGACATCCGCTGTGAACTCCGGACTGTCGAACGATACCTGCACATGGCTCTGCGCCGCGAGGTTGTAAATCTCGTCGGGACGAACCTTGTTCACCACCTGCATCACCGACATCGAGTCGCCGAGGTCCGCATAATGCAGATGGAAATTCCTGTGACCCTCAAGATGGGCTATTCGTTCGCGGAAATCTACCGACGAACGGCGTATAGTGCCGTGCACATCGTAGCCTTTATCAATTAGAAACTCGGCAAGATAGGAACCATCCTGGCCGGTAACTCCTGTTATAAGCGCTGTTTTCATTTCTTCGTTTGCTGAGTGCCACAAAAGTAACAAAAAATCATGAAATTTTCAGCTACTTTTGCCGAATCATTCACTGACACTTTTTAAACAGATATGTCTACCGATAGTTTCCCATCAGCGTCAGGACAAACTATATTTCTTTGCCGAATATTTCCACCGCATCAACAAAGTGACCATGACGGCAGGGCTCGGCACCCAATACACCTCGTTCCATTTCAAAGAAACAGACTGCGGCAACGACTCCTGGAACCTGCGTCCGCAGGCCACTGTCACTTACGGCATAAACAGCAACCACTCTCTGCGCATGAGTTTCCAGTCCTGGCAGTTCGGAGCCGGAATGATAATGCCGCTCGGAAAATACAACCAAGGCTCGAAAATGCTGAGCAAGTGGAACACCAACGAACAGCACATGCGTATCGACATGCGCATGCCATACATCCAGCTTAGCTACAACATACAATGGGGACGACAGAAGCGCGAGACTGAAAAACTCGTGAACACCGACGCAAGTGCCGACCAGTCATCAGCCGGCGGCAGATAGCCTGAATCCTTTAGGCGTCTTGCCTGTGTGCCGCTTGAAAAAGCGGTTGAAATGCTGCGGATAATCAAATCCGAGCTTCATTGCCACCTGCGAGACAGAGAGCGACATATCGCTCAGCAGTTCACACGCAAAGGCAAGAACCTTATCCGATATGAAATCCTTAGCAGTGCGCCCGGTTTCCGTCTTCACAAGTTCGCCGAAATAGCCCGGCGAAAGGCTGAATTTATCGGCAAAATAAGCCACCGTAGGCAGACCCTTGATTTCCGCGTCTTTTTCAAGATAGGAATGAAGTGCAGCCTCAAATCTTCCTACTACGGCATGGTTTATCTCCTCCCGTGTTATGAACTGACGCTCATAAAAACGCAGACAGTAGCCCAACAGCACCTCAATGTTGGATATTATGATAGCACGCGAATGCCTGTCGATGGCATGGTTTATCTCTTGACTTATAATGGCCAGCACAGACTTTACGATTTCGACTTCGGAGGCCGAAAGATGCAATGCCTCATTGGAGGTATAACCGAAAAAACCATATTTCGACATTTTGCTCCCCAACGATGTGCGCGAGAGGAACTCGGGATGGAACACAAGCGCAGTCCATTTCGGCACCACATCCGACTGTACGGCCACAGATGTGACCTTTTGCCCAGGAGCAACGGCAGTGATAGTCATTTCGTCGAAATCATACTCCGTGAGGCCATAAAGCATCCTGCACCCTTTCGTTTCTTTAAGAAACACGGCATAAATGCCGAAATACGTCTCTACGCCGCCGTGTTCGGGCGGACCTTCATAGCGACCTATGGAAACAAGAGGATGCAAAGTCTCAAAGCCGAAATGCTCGTTGAAATCCCGGACAGATTTATATTCGATTTTAGAAGCCATGGTTCATAACAAAGATTTCACAAAGATAAGCAGATATTTCATAGCAATTCAAATAATTTGAGGTATTTGAAGCATTACATCCGCACTGTTTCAATTTCGACAATGCGAAGTATGCGTCAAAAAAAAGCCTGAGAACGTACCTGCACCTCCGGAGACTGCGGTATCCTGCCGAACCGGTCGTACGATATTATCATGCAACCGTAGTCGTTAGTCTTGATATGCCACTCGATTTTCCATCTTGAGATTTATGTTGTAAAACATGCCATAAAACATTGATTTTCTATTAATTTCAGCTAATTTCGCAAATATGAAAAAAGCATGGCTATATATTCTATTTTTGCCATTACTTCAGCCAGTCCTTACACAGTCAATGATTGCTGAGGATTACTATGTATCTGCTTTTAATGAGATGTCGGATATGCTTGCCGGTAGAGATACGCTATCAATAAAACGAGCAGTTTATCTTGCAGAATGGGCATATTACGAGAGTGATTTGGACTACAAAACCGATTTTTGCGATGAAATCGACAGGATAACGAAGTATCTTCGCTTATTTTACGATGTAAATAAACTCAGTTCATTCAAGACAGGAAAGCAGATGGCACTAAATGCTTACTTTTTCAGTCCATACTCAGGGAATGGATATACACCATATACATACGACTTTGAAACTTTTTCAATGGACGATGAGCCATGGGAAAGTCAGTTTGTGTCAAAACTCATAAAAACTCATAAAGGTCAATGCCGTTCGCTTCCTTGGTTGTATAAAATTCTTGCTAAAGAAATAGATGCGGATGTTTCATTAGCTCATGCACCTCGGCATTATTATATCATGTATAAAGACGAAGATAATCTGACCCCAGAAGAATGGATAAATCTTGAAGTGACTACAAATCAAATGCAGCCGGCATGGTGGATTCAGCAGGATTTTGAAATATGCGATTCGGCTGTTCAAGTCGGAACCTATATGACTCCGTTGAATGATATTGAGACAGTTGCTTGTCAGATGGCTGAATTAGCATTAGGTTACAAAGAGAAATTCCAACGCTATGACGAGTTTACCTACTATTGTGCAAGTCGCTCCCTGGAATATTATCCTGTAAATCCGAATGCATGGATAATCCGTGGCAAATCACTTGAGCGAATAATTATGGATTATCTCATGAGAACTGGAAATATCGTTGATGATTATGCCACATATCTGATACATTTGATGGATGAAACAAAACGGTGTTTTAACAAAACTTATATGACCGAAGAAACTGAAGAAATCAGAGAACGAAGAAAACAGCAAGCCATAGAAGCTCAAAAATATATACAAGAAAAAATACTGTCCAAATGAAATATTTCTATCTATTATTAATCGCGCTACTGTCTTATCCGCTTAGCAGCTATGCGTATTCCCATCTGTCGCCATATTCATACTGTAGCGGAAATCCTGTGAACTGTATTGACCCAACCGGTAAAGACATAGTTGTCTTGAATCATGGAAACGACATGAAGAGTCAACATCTTGCCATGTTAATTCAGAATGAGGAAGGTAAATGGCAATACTATTCTGTAAATGGAAATAATGTTTATGTGTCCGGAAAACATTCAGGAGGACGAGAATTCAATGATGTTGCTGTCGGCTCATGGGATTCACCTCAAGAATTTTTAGATTCATCATATAATGTTAGAAATAATGATAGCCAGGATGATAAATCTATGAATCATTTTGGCTTTTCAGAGGGCTATCACATACCTACAACACCCAAACAAGACGAAACAATGAGAAATAGCTTTACTAAAACAGCAAAAACAGAATACAATCTTTTTAACAACAACTGCGCTACAGCTGTCCAAAAAGCAATGGTTGAAGCAGGCATCCCTGTTTCCGAGCCCATGATGGTGCCATCTTATATTCCAATGCCGACACCATTTGGTGTTATTGATGTACTCAATGGCTATCAAATGAAATGCAGTTTTTATATTGTGCCAAGTTTTGCATTCAAATCCATAATGCATTGGAATCCGAACGGGCAATATCTCCATAAATGAATTGGAATAAGAGCTTGTTTAAAAACAAATGCGAATAAAAAAGAACATCGGCCGAAAAATCAGGCATTTAAATTTTGATATTTTTTTCAAATAAGAGAAAAGCGACAAACAAACTCAAAAAAATATGTATCTGACAGATTTGACCGATGCTCAAAAGAATAATATAAAAGGAACGGTCCTCATGGAGAATTGGCGCAGCAAATATGATTTCTTTCTCATACTCGATGTGATTGTGTATGTAGATGCCAGCGGTTGCCTGTGGGGGCTGTTGCCCGAAAAATATCCCAAATGGCAGTTGGTCTCCGCTTTTCCTTGGATAATTCGTATTTATACCGGCAGGGGCTATCGCGGGGATTTCGTTGAGAAAGCCAGACATAATTTTGGTATTGACGTTTATATCACTCATTCGAATTATTCGGGAAAGTTCGTTCCCGCAAAGAAGCGATGGGTTGCGGAAAAGGCTTTAGCATGGCTTGAATGTTTCCGACGGCTGTGCAGGAATTACGAGGATACAACTTATTCAGCAATAAAATACTTATGGCCACAGCCGTTGTAATAACACTCCGAAAACTATCTTCTGTTAACAATCATTTTTAAATAACCTCTTTAAATTATATTTCAAACATGGAAAAGAAACCACATAAGTATCTCCTTTATATACTCTCCTATTTATACATCTTCATTGGCTATTCCTACATAATTTATTATATCTCATATTCTATTCGTATAGCAAACAAGCCTGAAGGGTGGGCATTAATGCTGTTCTTCGCGTCACTTTGCTTCATCGCGTATTCGACTATAAATCATATTCTTATAAGAAAAATAATATCAAATAAATTGCTGATAATTATTGAAGCATTACTATTTGTCGCTATGTTAACTCTGGTAATCAGCGACTTTAAGTATGAAGATTACCGACACCTCGAATACCTCCAAAGAACTAAGTCTGTTACAGTCACACCCTGAGATGCCATAAACGCCCTCGCGCACTTGGCCAAAGACTTTGAGGAAGAAATAGTCATGTATCGACTTGGTAGCCTGACGATATGCAAATTCATTGCTCACGGCATACGCCGGAGCGTTTATAAATTCACATAACCATCAACATTTCAGCCACATAAAAACGCCTATCCATCTTAACAATGAATAGGCGTTTATTACTTGTTGTCTTGGAAGGACTCGAACCCTCACAGGCGGAACCAGAATCCGACGTGCTACCATTACACCACAAGACAATGATGTGTTGCAATCTCGATTGCGAGTGCAAAGTTACCACCTTTTTTTGAAACAACAAAATATTTCGGGATTTTTTTATCGAAAAAATAACGAAAAAGTTTTTTTGGAAATATCACCTACGATTTTTCGGTATATCGGATAATTCTGATTAAATTTGTGTATTGTTACTATAAATATCCGAAATACCATATAACGGGTTCGATTCCGGATATTTTCAGGCAAACACCAAAATACGATGAACGAGAAGGCTCTCAGCCAAATGTACCTTAAAGACACGGCGTTTCAGAATCTGATGCAGCGCCGCATTTTTAATGTTTTGCTGATAGCATCGCCCTACGACGCCTTCATGATGGAGGAGGACGGCCGCGTAGAAGAACAGCTTTACTTCGAATATGTCAAGCTTAATCTAAGCTCTCCGCCGCGTGTCGTGCGCGTGTCCAACGCATCCGAAGCCTCCGACGCAATGACCGCCAAGGCTTTCGATATAGTTGTAGTGATGCCTGCCAACGACATAAGCGAGAGCCTCGCCGGAGCAAGAGCCATAAAGGAAGCACACCCCCATGTCCCGATGGTTGTGCTCACGCCTTTCAGCAAAGAGGTGAGCGCACGGCTTGAGCGTGAGGATCTGTCGGGCATAGATTATGTGTTCAGTTGGTTGGGCAACATGGATTTGCTCCTTGCCATAATAAAACTGCTTGAAGACAAGATGAACGCCGACCTTGACATAAACGAGGTGGGCGTGCGCATGATTCTGCTTGTCGAGGATTCCGTGCGGTTTTATTCTTCAATACTTCCGAGACTATACAAATTCCTGCTCAAACAATCGCAATTATTTTCCACAGAGGCCCTCAACGAGCACGAACAGATGCTGCGCATGCGCGGACGCCCCAAAGTGATGCTTGCGAGGGATTACGAGGAAGCTATGGCGCTATACGAACGATACGGCAGCCGCATGCTCGGCCTTATCACCGACGTGTCCTTCAGCCGCGGAGGCGTGAAGACACAGGATGCCGGGCTGCAACTTGCGCGCGAACTGCGCAGGCGCGAACCCGACATGCCAATAATAGTGGAGAGCAGCGAGACTGCCAACGCCACTAAACTGGACGATTTCGGAGGCGTGTTCATCGACAAGAATTCAAAGAAACTATCGGTAGACCTCGGCAAAGCCATAATGGCCAACTTCGGATTCGGCGATTTTATAATACGCGACCCCGGCACGGGAGAAGAAATCATGCGGATACAAGACCTTAAGGACATGCAGCGCTCGGTGTTCAGCATTCCGGCCGAGGCATTGTTCCATCACGCCCGCAACAATGATATTTCGCGTTGGCTTTATTCGCGCGCCCTTTTCCCCATAGCCGATGTGGTGCGAAAGCATCATTTCGAGAGCATAGACGAGGCTCCTGCCGTAAGGCAGTTGTTTTTCGACCTGATAGTGAAATACCGCAGAATGAAAAACAGGGGTGTTGTGGCAGTTTTCAGAAAAGACCGTTTCGACCATTACAGCAATTTTGCCCGTATCGGAGAAGGCAGTCTTGGCGGAAAAGGCCGCGGCCTCGCATTCGTGGATTCCATAATAAAACACAACCCTCAGTTTGACGACATAGATGGCGTGTGCGTGACCATACCCAGGACCGTGGTTCTGTGCACCGACGTGTTCGACCGGTTCATGTCCGACAACGAACTGTACCCCATCGCCCTCGGCGCCGCATCCTCGGACGACGAGATATTGCGCGCCTTCATCGCTGCCAGACTTCCGGAGGATATAGTCGACAACCTCGACGCACTGCTCGACGTGGTGGGCCGCCCGCTTGCCGTACGCTCATCAAGCCTTCTCGAAGATTCTCACTACCAGCCTTTTGCCGGGGTGTATTCCACCTACATGGTGCCATTGGGCACATCGCGTGAAGAACGCTTGCGCATGCTTGTCTCCGCCATAAAGGGCGTATATGCTTCCGTATTCTATCGCGCGAGCAAAACCTACATGACTGCCACGAGCAATGTCATAGACGAGGAAAAAATGGCTGTAATAATACAGGAAGTAGTGGGAGAAGACCACGGCGACTATTATTTTCCGGCTTTCAGCGGCGTAGGACGCTCGCTGAACTACTATCCGCTCGGCGACGAAAAGCCAGAGGACGGAGTGGCACAAGTCGCCGTAGGGCTCGGCAAATATATCGTGGACGGCGGCAAAGGCCTGCGCTTTTCGCCGCGGCATCCCGGACACGTTTTGCAGACATCCACCCTCGACCTTGCTTTGCGCGACACACAAAGCCGCCTTTTCGCCTTGCGCAGCGCCACCGTGTCGGCCGACGATTTTGCAACAGACGACGGCTTCAACATCGTGTCGCTGCCCGTGCAGCAGTTCGCCGGCACAGGCGCATTGCGCTTGACAGCCAGCACTTACGACGCCACAGACGGAATGCTGCGCGACAGTGACAATGGACGTGGCCGCAGAGTGATTACGTTCGCCAACATGCTCCGCGACGGCGCGTTTCCATTGGCAAAGGCCGTGGAGGTGATGCTTGCCAAAGGACAGGAAGCCATGCAGCGTCCGGTGGAGATAGAGTTTGCCGGCTCGCTCAAAGCCGCATCCGCCGACCGCGGACGACGCGGACAGATGTACTGGCTGCAGATACGCCCTATTATCGACCAACGCGAATCCGTGGACGAGTCCTCAACGGACGCACCGGCATCGCAACTGATACTCCGCAGCGGCACAGCCTTAGGCAACGGAATTACAGATAACGTGCGTGCCATTGTCTATGTGCGCCACGACACATTCGATTCAGCCCATAACCCGGAGCTCACACGCTCCCTGCGCGAACTCAACGACCGGTATGCCGAGAAAGGAGAGCACTATATACTCATCGGCCCCGGACGTTGGGGCTCAAGCGATTCGGCACTCGGCATCCCGGTAGCGTGGACCGACATAGCCTCCGCGCGCCTTATCGTGGAGACATCCCTCGCCGGCTACCGCATAGAGCCGAGCCAAGGCACCCATTTTTTCCAAAACCTCACAAGCCTCGGAGTGGGATATTTCACAATTGATTCTTCCGGCGACGACATTTACGACTACCGCCTGCTTGAATCCATGCCGGCGGCTTACGACGACGGACGCATCCGCGTAGTGCGTTTCGACTCTCCTACAACCATATGTATTAACGGCCGCACCGGCAAAGGCGTGGTTTTCAAACCCGGCTACGGGCCTTGTTCAAAAGACGATAATTCATCATTGCAATGACATTCTTTCGCAAATTGCGTCATGCCTTAGGCTTCAACGACGACTCCATATTCGAAACGGACTCCGACACTGCATATGACAGCATTCCGGAACACTCTGAAGACACAAGCGCAACACCTTTGGGCAAATCCGATGTATACGTCACACAAGATATGCGCGAAGCCATCTTCAGCCACGTCATCAAAGTATTCAATGATGCGCTGCCTGAATTTCTTGCCCGCAGCGTAGACGCGGACACACAGCAGAAACTAATTTTCGAAGGGCTCGACCAAGGGATAAAGGATTACCTTGCCCGCATAGGAGCCGACGCCGACAACCGCTGCGAGCAGCGATGGAGCTCGGAACAGGCCGGCATGAGAGCCGAAATGGACGATTTACGGCGAAAATCGGAGCAAGTAGCACAGGAACGCGCCGACCTGAAGCAGAAACAACTCAGTGCCGACAGGCAAAAACGGGCGTTAAGCGACCGGCTGAAGGACCTCGAAAACCAGGTGCGGCGCCTTGAGGCCGAACGCGAACAGTTCGACCTCGAAAACAAAAGTCTGCTCAACAAACTTAAAGCAATAGCCGTAAGGCATCCGGAACTCGCCGAAGAAGCCGGGGCTCAAAACGTGCCCAGCCAAGAAGATTTCGACAGAATAAGTGCCGAAAACCGCAACCTGCAGGAAGCATTGGAGCAGGCAGCCGAACGCAGCCGCATAGCCGACGAAATGACAGCAGATTTGCGTCGGCGCCTTAAAGTGTCGCAAAAGGAAGTCGAAGATTTACAAGCCATCACAGAGCAGGTCGAACGCGTGCACCAAGCCATAGCCAACCGCGACGCAAAAATCGAAAACCAACGGGACACCATCGCAAAGCTACGCACACAGGTGGACACCCTGAAGGCTGCCGCAATTGAAGCCGAACAGAAATTTGCCAGACGCGAGGAACAACTTACTGCGCAACTCAACACCACACATATCAAGACAGACACCGGCGGCGCCGACACAGAAAAGCGAAATGAGCCAGCCCCGAAAAAAAGCAGAAAACGCCGTGCGCGCGTCGAACTGCAAACAGAGGACCCAGCCCCAAAAATCACAGATGCCGATTTAGTCGACGTGGAAGCCGGATTCGCCGGCCACGACTGGTTCGGAGCGCCAAGCCCGGAGGAACTTGCATCACAGGCATCCGAACCGTCAATTGACGATTTCGGCTACCATGCGCCAGAGCCCAAGCCCCGACCCTATGACGACGGGATGCAGATGAGCCTGTTCGATTAAGAAGTTGTTTAATAATCATTGTTAACGACAGGGTGGTGTATTTTATGTTAAGGTGCAGTTTATGAGGAGGAAGCAATGGGGTTCCATTGTGACCGACGAGTAAATGTGCGTTAACATAAAAGACGCCATGCAGAAGTAATTTTAAATTTTTGTTAAGGTTGTCAACAATGGAATTGGCAACCCCTCCGAAATTTTTGAGTGTCTTTATCCCTTTGCTTCAGTCGCATAGCCCGCTATGCTCCTTCGCCTCAGGAATAAATCCGTCTGAAAAATTTCGGCCCTGTCATTAACAAGCATTATTAAACAACCTTTAAGCGATTACCAAGAACTGGATGTTTATTCCTCCGCGTTCTGCACGGACGGCTCGCCACCCTCATTTTCTTCGCTATCGGAAGCTGCATCGGATTGACTTCCTGCAAGCGAATCTTGAGAGTCGTCTTCCAAACCGGGCTCTACCGCCGCCTCATCGCAATTTGCGGTTGACAGCACCTCGGCAGACGGAGACGGAATCGCATTAGGCCGCGACTGCATTTTGTTTTGCGGCTTTTCAGGAACCGGCCTTGGAGCCGCACTCATTATAGCTTCCATTTCTTCCGGCACGACAAAAATATCGAAACGGTCAAGGGGCCTTATACTTTCATACCATTTGAATTTAGGTAGGAAATACAGGCTTTTCTTAGCAATGAACAGAGGCGTTACAGTGCCGGAAGTCTCCGGCCACATGTGTATGCGTTCTACAGCGCGGCCTTTAAAATCTGCCGAGAGGAAACTGCTTTCCGCATTTACGATTTTATTGATAGTCGAATCCTGCTCCTCTGGATACATTATAATCTCCACGTTGCCGTTTATGTCAAGATGCCGCATCTCTCCGTTTTCGAAAAGAGCTATCATCTCTTTGCCGCTTATCTGGCTGTAATGGGCATCCTCTATATGCTCGGCCGAAAAAGCGTTCTGGGGCAGACGCGCACGATCCACGGTAGAGTCGTTCATATGCAGCTCTATCACATCGCCGAATATCTGACGGCTGCCGCTCCATATCACGGGATTGACATACATCCGCAACATGGAATCGCGCTGCGTGAACCTTATGGAATCCGCAACGCCTTGTAAATCCACACGCCAAAAACGTACGCGCGGATATACTACAGCCACATGGCTGGTATCGGCAATATTATAGGCCGGACGGCCTATAGCTGTATCTTCAGGCATCTCCGTAATGCGGATGTCGCGGAAACTTTCTATGCAGCGGCCATGCATATACAGAGTATCGCCCTGATTGTATTGCCGCATCTCCGCATGCCCGGTGATGAACGCGCTGTCCTGAAGTTGGTTATAATAGCCGTAATCGCCAAGGACTATCGAGCAGTTGGCGGTGTCGGTGAGTTCGACTGCTCCGAATCCTTCGCCGTAGCCTGCTGCTTTATCATAGAATATAGTATCGGCAGTCAGCTGCTGGCCGCCATCCGTGCCCACCACCATAGAGCGGTCGTACAGACGGCTTATATTGGTTTCGGTATTGTATTCACCCTCGCGTGTATATATCGTCGCTCTCGCATTCACCACCCGGCTGGGCGAATATAATTCAGCCACATGCGTGAATGTGTTGTAATACAGGGTGTCGGTGTATATGTCAAGCGTATCGCCTTCCGATCGCGAGTTCAGATGCACTCTGCCATAGAAATTAGCTTCTTTTGTCGACGGCATGTATTCGCCTTCTATACTCGTCAGCCTGTTCCGGCTGTCGGTAAGTTCGCCTCCTGATGCATAATATCCCAAATCGGAACGGAGGTCGTAGGTAAACTCCGGAGTCTCCAACATCACGTCACGGTTGATGAGCCGGACATTTTTCCCCGCATCGGAATAAAGATACGCCACCTCGGTTGCGCCGTCGTAGTTCAGTTCGTCGGCATATACGAACAGCGTGTCGCCCTGCTCCATGCTCACATTGCCGAAAGCGTCCATCGACTCCGTGTCAGGATAGAAATGGGCGCTGTCGCAGCGCATGAACATAGGCCCTTTTGTGAACACAACCTTGCCCTGCACTACCATATAGTCGTTGTTCTGCGACTTCCGGAGCACATCGGCATGTTCGAGAAACACTTTGTTGCCGGCGGAACGGTCGGCAGTAGGCACCTGCGGCCGAATCAACGGCTTGTTGTCATGCGCAGCGAATGCAGGCGCTCCGAGACTCACCGCGGCCAACAATGACACTGCGGCCAAAGGCACGATACGCAAGCAATGTTTCATTGCTTATTTCGACTTTATCCACCCTTTGTGACGGAAGTCGCAACCGCGCCATCCGTCTTCTATGCGCACGTATGTGTCTGCAATTTTCTTTTCAAGCCATTTGTCGATTATGGCCTGTTTGGTGAAGTCTTCATACATTCCTTTCAGCAACTGATAATCGTCGCCCAAATTTGCCTGATGCGCGTCGATGCGGTTTGTAAGCTTTACTATAGCCACAATTTCGCGGTCGCGCCGAGGGTCTTTCATCACAAAAGGCATCGAAATCTCGCCAGGCTTCATTCCGGCCACCACACGCGCCACCTCCTGCGGCAGCTGTGACATCTGGAATTGAGTGGTGCCTGTTTCGGGATTGGTCATCACGCCGTTGCTGTAGCGGGTGTCCTTATCCTGAGAAATATAGCGCGCGGCTGTTTCGAAATCGAGTTTCTTGCTGTCCACTATGTCGGAGCGCACGCTGTCGAGTCGCGTTATGGCCTTAGTCAGGTCTTCCTCGCTCACTTTCGGGCGCAGAAGTATGTGGCGGCAGTTTATACGGTCGCCACGTTTTTCTATCAGCTGTATTATATGGAAGCCGAATTCCGTCTCAACTATTTTCGACACTTTCTTCGGGTCGTTGAGATTAAACGCTACGGCTGCAAACTCAGGCACAAGGGTGGAGCGGCCAACAAAGCCGAGCTCTCCTCCGCGCACCCCTTCGGGAGCTTCACTGTAGAGAATCGCCAATGTGGAGAACTCGCTTTCGCCGCGGTTGACGCGGTCGGTGTAGTCGCGCAGACGCGCTTTCACATTCTCAATTTCTTCTCGCGGCACAGGAGGATTTATTGTCACTATCTGAACCTCCACCTGCAAGGGCACAAAAGGAATGCTGTCCTGCGGAAGGTTGTTGAAATAGCGGCGCACATCGCTGGGAGTCACCTTCACGTTTTTCGTGAGCGATTGTTTCACCTGCTGCACGCGGTAGCGGTTGCTCATGTTTGTAGCATAGTACTCGCGTATTTCGGCAAACGGCTTGCGGAAATACTGCTCCACCTTTTCGCGCGAGCCAAGGTTGGAAATCAGAAAATTCATCTGAGCGTCGGCCTGCTGCTGCACCATGGCTTCCTGCACCTCAACCGTGTCGAGCTCGGCCTGATGCAAAAAAAGCCGCTCTATGGCGATTTCTTCCGGGATGAAGCAATACGGATCGCCGTCTATGGTCTGGCGGTCCTGCTGCATTTCCTGATATGTGCGTTCAATGTCGGATTTATAAATAGGGTCATCTCCGATTACCCATGCCACTTCTTCGGCAATATTGTTCTGAGCCGCCGCGTAAATGGCAATGCCGCAACCGACGATGCATAATGCTATATGTTTCAGCTTCATAGAGTGCTATGGTGCGCCTGAGACGCAATTTGGTTTGATATATCGTTGCAAAGATACGGAAATTTTACCATCCTAACCGTTATTTTATATTTTTTATGACAAAGCGCCCCCTCCGGCACAATGGCGGAGAAGGCGCGTTGAATAGCACTCACACTGCTGTTTAGAGGTTTAATAATCATTGTTAACGACAGGGTGGTGTATTTTATGTTAAGGTGCAGTTTATGAGGAGGGAGCAATGGGGTTCCATTGTGACCGACGAGTAAATGTGCGTTAACATAAAAGACGCCATGCAGAAGTAATTTTAAATTTTTGTTAAGGTTGTCAACAATGGAATTAGCGACGCCTCCCTGTCATTAACAAGCATTATTAAACAACCTCTTAAGAACCGAATGTGACGTTGAAGCCGAGGTTTATGTTGGCAGTGGCATTGCATACCGGAACAAACTGCGGAGTCACCTTGAACAGCATATGGTCGGAGCCTATGAAGAAATTGAACCCTTTAGGATGGAAATTGAGCATCCACCCGAAAGACGAGCCGTACGTCGACGCTCCGTAGTTCACAGTGGCGTCAAACCATTTCACGGGCTTCACATTTGCATAAAAGCGGCCTTCCGTCCACGATGCACAACCTGCGATATGCGAACTGAACAGGAATGAGCCTGTGAGATTCTTGTAGAACGGCATTTTGTATTCGGCTCCCAAATGTATGGTGGCAGCCAGCGCCTTCGTATAGGAGCTTTCCGTGGCTTCACGATGGAAGCTTACAGCATCCTGCAGGTCGTACCACATGTTGTCGAACTGTGTCTCTATCTTGTTGTCTTCATAATCTGGCTGATCGTCGTTGACACCTATGTTCTGGAAACCGTCAAATTCCCATTCACCGGTACCGGTACGTGCCTTTATCGCATGGTTCCAGCTCATGAAGCCGAGGTCGTTGACGGCCGCAGAGAGTTCGAGGTCCGGCAGCAGGCGATACGTAGCTCCGAGGTCTACGCCCATTCCGAATCCGGAAAGACCGAAACTGTCATAGTCTATTTTGCCCCAGTCTATGAGATTTTCCATTCCGGGTTTCTCTATTTCCGCTCCGCTTTCAAGGCGCGTGGGCATATAAAGGCCTTTACCGGCTGCCACGTTCATGTAGCCGTCGGCCTTTATTATCCATTTGTCGCCACCGAAACGTACGTCCATGTTATCAATATGCGCATTGGCGCCGCCTGCACCGAGCAGCACTTTGAGTTTAGCGCCCACCGCGAGTTTCTTATCGATTTGGCGCTGATGCCCTAAGGCTATTTCCGCCATAGCATTGGCCCGCACGTCTATGTTGCTGAAATTGTAACGTGTGTCCGGACCCTGCTGACCGAGTTTCATGAACGCAAAAAGGTCTTTAGGAAGGTTGACACCCACATCCGTATGAGCGCCTATGGTTATGGTGTTGAAACCTCCGAAAGCCTTAAATCCGGCCGAGAGCAGAGTTATGTCGATATTGGCATTTATATGGTTGTTTTCCGACAGCTTCGACATAAATTCCGCACCACTCACGGTAGGACTCATGAATGTGGTCAGATCGTACTGTCCTCCATCAGTCTTATAAAGAAAAGTCTTTACGCCGACATTGGAATAGAATGACGGATTCACATTGGCTAAAGCCGGGACAGACACATAGTTGCGCTCGCCGGCAAATGCCGGATTCAGTTCGTGACGGAAAGTGTATCCGTCTAAAAAATAAGCCGAACGTGGAGCGCTCTGCGCAGCGGCAGCAAACGAGCAGGACAAAACGGAGCCTGCAACAAGTGCTTTTATATATTTCATTGTAATTGCGATGATTAGTTAAGGTCTATGGTCACTCCGCCGTAAACGGTCAGCCTTATGTCGGAAAATACTATCGATTGCTCTTTATTGAGGTTTACGCCCAAATGCTGCGCAGACGAGGCTCCGTCGAATGTGAGAAGTACACCATCAAGACGTCCGATATTGGAACTGTTGCTTTGAATCTTGATAAGAAGCTCCGAACTTGAGGGCGAAGCAAGCGTTCCTGCGGCCACCACGCCTTCCACTTCCGCTTGAACATCGTTTATTATTTCGCCTTTATTGTCAAGGGCCTGCACTGTGGGCTTCAAATCCATGGGAATAGTGCTTATGGCCACTACGCGTGCTTCGACGCGCTTGAAGCTGTATTGCGAAAGGTCCTCACCCCAGTCCGCCTCAGTTTCTGTATAATGCAGCGTCATGTCAGGACCGAATGCAAGCGGGATTATCGCCTTGTAATCCGTACCGAAATCATAAGAACGGCCAAGTTCGATGACGGCAGGCTGCTGCACTGCTTTCGCATCAATGTCGCCGAACACTATTTCTTCAGGTATGGTAAGGAGCAGTTCGCCGAGCTTGGGCTGAACAATATTGACATATCCATCGGTGGGTGTGGCAATGCGCGACACCATGATGCGGGTTGTGGCGTTCGGTGCCACAACCACTTCATCCGTGCCGTAAACGGAACCGACCCCGGCGCTATGGGTTGTGCCATCCGATTCGCGTGCGGTAAGCAATCCGTTTATATTTATAGCCACACCGGAAGTGTTTGTTATCTCAAGAACTATGCGCGGATTCTCGATGTCAAGACAGTTGCCCGGCTCTTTCAGGAAGTCCGGAATCCCGTTTATTGCAAAACTGGTGCTCTCGATGTTTATTTCAGGGTTGACAATACCCGTCACGGCATCAATTGACGCAGCACGAACAACGGACGTCGTGCCGAGCGTCACATTTGCAGTCGTACCCGACGTTATGCCAGACGACTCGATGGAAACATCGCCATAGCTTTTGATTTCACTTTCAAGACGGAATTTACCGGGTTCGTAGATTCCCTGCCCTTCCGGCATAAGGCTGAAGTCTATGTGCTTTATGCGAAAGTTCACTTCCAACGGATGCGCGGACGACACCTCGCAGTCTTTTTTAAAACGCAACGTATGGGCATCGGCGAGCTCAAGTACGTCCGACGATGCACCCGGAACGATTTCCACTTCCAGTTCCGGACCGAACTCTATGGTATAGCCGCGATTTATGTATAAATTTCCGTTGTAATTGACGCTTTGGAAACCCAACCGATATAGAATCTCCATATCGGTAACGGCTTCGTCGAGGCGTACAATGTCAGTAGTCACATTGTTGTCTGAAATCTCGACAGAGTTAACCGACGGGGGAGCTGCCACCGTTATACGTCCTGAGCCACCGCCCACAAAGGTCGGCAATTCCAGCACACACTCGCTGGTGTTAATATCCGAAAGCGTGACCGGCTCGATTTCGAACGACGACGGGGCGCTGCTGCCATCCTGTACCAGCACATAATCTCCCACGCTCAAGCCGTACCGTCCTTCGGTTTCTACGGGTTTAATAGAACTCGATTCATCAAGATTCAGAATCTGCGACAGCAACAGACGATCGGTGCTGCTCGACGGGATGGTAAACTCCTCGCCTCCTACCTGAATAGTCATGTCGATGTCCTTGCCAAGATCATAGTCGTGGTCGACACATGAACTCACCACAATAAGCAATACAGCGACGCCGGCTTTTGCCGCCAGCGACACTTTTTTCTCCTTGTAAAGCATGAATTTGGTTTATTATATATTTCGTATTCTATTTCGGAATAAGGATAAAAAAACAGGCATAGCACAAACCTGCAACACATTAAGGATGTCTTAGAATTCTAATGCGCCGCAAAGTTATAAATTTTACGCAACCTTAAAAACTTTTCTTAATAGTTTGTATGAAATTCAATTGAGTTTATGCACACCGCCCTCCACACCGAGGCCGAAAAGAGCAAAATCGTAGAACACAGGGTCGTCGGGACGCAGCGACCGCAATGCTTCCGTAAGCTGTTCGGCCGCACGACGGTCGTTGCCACGGCGCGAAAGCAGACCAAGGTCGCGTGCGGTATTGCCAACATGCACGTCGAGAGGAATGTAGAGTTGTGCAGGCGACAATGCGGTCCATATGCCCATGTCGACTACGCCATCGCGCCTCACAAGCCAGCGCAGAGCCATATTCAGCCGTTTCAACGCCGTCTGTTCCAGATTCTGAGGCAGACAGCGTGAATCGCGGCATCCATTCGCCGCAGCGAGCTCGATGTTTATCTCTCTGGCCAAAGCCCACGCCGGAGCCGGCTCCGCAGCCACACCACGTTCGCGCGCAAGACCCTCAACGGTGCCGTAGCGTTCGAAAATGCGCCGCAGCCCGCGCAACCAATGCTGAAGATTGGCATTAAAAAAAGTACGATGCACATTATCCTCCGGACGAAGCTCCTCATATGCGGCATCCATAATGTATGCTGCCGGCCGGCCGTCCATCAAAGCGAGCATCCGCTCGCAATTACGGCATATCATGCTGCGTTTGCCCCATGCTATAGTAGCACACAACAAAGCCGCCGCTTCCACATCGCGCTGTTCCGTGTAGCGTCGGGGAAACTGCACAGGGTCGGCTGCTATGAAATCCGGAGAATTGAGTCGCTCTGCCTCAACATTGAGAAGTTCTGCTATATCTGAAGGTATATGTGCCATAAACAATTACAATAAATACGATTATAAAAAAACAATGCCCGACTCACGTCGCGCATTGAATTCAGTTTTGCAAAGTTACGTTTTCTGTGTCTTGGGGTGAACAGTGGGGGTCGAACCCACGACCTTCGGAACCACAATCCGACGCTCTAACCAACTGAGCTATGCTCACCATTTCGCTATTGCGGTGCAAAGTTAGCTCTTTTTTTTTACACTGCAAATATTTCATCCATTTTTTTCAGGGCTGGCGCATGAGATTTAGTAAAATTTCAGTCAAAAATATGAACGATTATG
>OFGE01000520.1_pt1 | contig 41725 bp, 39 predicted proteins | sample 1521681 | NCBI WGS metagenome assembly OFGE01 (sample SAMEA3504093, study PRJEB24116) | mouse gut metagenome | biome: mouse gut; feature: mouse-associated habitat; material: faeces | place: Denmark | collected 2011
TTGCATGTGTTAAGCCTGCCGCTAGCGTTCATCCTGAGCCAGGATCAAACTCTCCGCTGTTAGTATCTTGTTTCCAAAATTCTTCGAATTGTTCTTTTACCGGTCCAGGATTCCTTTTCTTCATTGCTGGAATCTTGACGGGACTTTTTTATTTGTCCCTGTACTCTTCAAACAACTTTCGCTGCTTTGTCTTGATGGCATCATGTCAATGTTCTCCTGCTGTCCCGGGGACTTCCTTTCACCTCCTGTGCCTTGCGGCTTCCCTGGTGTCGTTCCCGAAACGCGAATGCAAAATTACAGCCTTTTCTGACATTGTGCAAATCTTTTCGTCGAAAATTTTCAAAATCATGCACGATATCCGTTTATCTTGTTGATATATCGCGAATTAAAAATATGTTAATTTTTGTTTTGATTTGTTAATTCGGTTAACAAATCAGAACTGGAAGTAGATGAATGGAGCAACTTCTTCCGACATGAATTCAATCACAAGCTGCACAACAGCGACAAAAAGCACCAACTTCAGCAACCAGGGCAACTTTACGAAGAGCCATCCGACGGCATCAGCCCACTTTTGCGGAACAAAATGCATCACAATCAGCACGAGCATCATCACGCACCATATCATCCGTGCCTCAAAGAACTGAGGGAACTGAGTCCACTGAAAATCGACAAAAATATTCTTTATAATAAGAACCGAGTCCTCAAAAGATGCCGCACGAAAGAAAACCCAAAGCAGGGACACATATATAAAGGTAATGGCCCAGAAGAGAAATATCGTCAGCCAATTGTCAGGAATCCTGGCAAGAACCGGCTTGCAGGCCTTGTGCACGGCAAGTCCGGCACCATGCATGGCTCCCCAGAAGACAAATTTCCATGCCGCTCCATGCCAGAGACCTCCGATAAGCATGGTCAGGAAATTATTGAGATATGTCCGGAATGTACCTTTACGGTTGCCACCGAGAGGTATGTAGACATAATCGCGCAGCCATGAAGACAACGATATGTGCCATCTGCGCCAGAATTCAGTAAGGTTACGGCTTTGATAAGGGGAATCGAAATTGAGACCGAGTCTGAAGCCCATGATAAGCGCCAGACCGATAGCCATATCCGAGTAACCGGAGAAGTCACAATATATCTGCATCGTATAACCAAGCACCCCCATCAGAGTCTGCACTCCGGTATAAAGAGAGGGATCATTGAATATCAGATCGTTATATTGGGCTATATAATCGGCTATAACAGCTTTTTTAATTACACCAACTATTACCAGCCAGAGGCCTCCCCATACATTTTCAGATGTAGGGACTTCATTTTTATCAAGTTGCGGCAGAAAATAGTCAGCACGTACAATGGGGCCGGCCACAAGGGCGGGAAAAAAAGAGAGAAAAAACAGATAATCGATCCATCGCCTTGTAGGCTCCAGTCTCTCCTTGTATACATCGACCACATAACTGATCGACTGAAAAGTATAAAAGGAAATACCGACGGGAAGTATTATGTCAAGCGGCTGGAAATTGCCCTGCACCATCATATTCCAGTTCCATAGGAAGAAATTGGCGTACTTGAAGTATCCGAGAATCGATAGCGAGAGGAGGATGGAGAACCACATCAATGATAATCTCACCGCACGGTTCCGCACGCGGGCCATCATTCTGGAGATGCTCCAGTCCACAAAAGAAGTGGCGATAAGCATCAGGAAGAAAAGTCCGCTCGACTTATAATAGAAATAAAGAGAAAACGCCACCACGAATATTATCATTTTCGTGCGGCTCTTTTTCAACAGAGCGTAAACGGGCAGGAATAAAAGGAACAGTGTCCAGAAAAAACCGCTTGAAAAAAGCATCGGAGCCTTGGGGTCGTAAAGGAACATGTTCCCTATATTCCCCAATGCGGTTTCATAATCAGTAAGCAAAGAATCCCACATATTGAAATATATTGAGGACTTTGAGTTTAAATATATCGATGGCTTTATTTTATATGGTCACTTGTTAAGCGCTTTCAGGAAAACGATATTGGGATTCGCCTTTCCCACGGAATCGGATGGAATTTCCGCCAGAAACGGGTGTGCGGATTTTGGCAGCCACCTCATGATGCTGTCGATCCAGAGAGCGGAACTCTGTCGTGTAGGGTGTATATGATCCGCTTTCCGCTTGAATTCCATACCTGCCGAACGAAAGAATCTTCCGGGTCCGCAAATGCGCGCAAGCATATCGTTGATGCCGCTGTCCTCCTTCCAGTTAGGAGGACCGATCCATACGAACGGAACAGTATCGATAACCTCGATAATCTTCTTAACGTATGGAGTCCGGCTTTCCGGATTCTTAAAATAAAGTTCATTACTGCCAAGCGAGATAAATATCTGGGTCGGACGGAACTGCCGGATATAATACTGAAGAGTGTCATGTTCGGCCCAGATTTTGGTATTGCTCGAGTCCCAGTTTATAGCATGGATGATATGGCCGTTCTGTTTTGCATATTGCGCGAGCCTAAGAGCAAGGTTGTATGTCATGGAATCACCGAAAATAAGCAGTGACTGAGGCAACGAATCCGTCGTGACTTCCTCCTTCATATTCACCGGCACCGAATCGACCGCAATCGTATCTGCTTTCCCCACGCTTTTATCCACGAACAGATCGGCAATAGGAGCCTTTTTGAAAGTATGGCCGGCAAAAGTGATGTCATCCACAAAAGCCGCTGTGATCACAATAGCCAGCGCCACCGCAAGCAGCACCCACAAAGCCGCATAACTGTGTTTTTTCTGTTTTTTTTTCATCTTAACAAACCGAATTCTCCGCATCCCGCTATCCCAGATGCGTCCAAGATCCGAAACAAACTACAAATTTAGATAAAAATCCCGAGATAATTATATCAGCAAGATAAAGAAATCTTTTTTACGGACAGTTTTCGGTTTTTGGATTTTCTGATTATTCAGATTAGGATTTGTTGTATCCTTGCACAGCGGCTATGTAAAATACAGTTTTTTTGTAGGCCTATCAGTTTATTGCTTTAAGTTCGATGTCAAATATAAGCGTGGAGCCTCCCGGAATGCCAGGCTGGCTTATCCTACCATATCCCTGCGAGGCGGGGATATAGATTTCCCAGCGGTCGCCGACATGCATCTGCTGAATGGCAATTATCCATCCCGGAATAAGGTCGCGCAGACGAAAAGCAGGGGGCACGCCGCCACGGCTGCTGTCGAAGGTCTTGCCGTTAATGGTTTTTCCTGTATAATGCACGGTGATGACACTTCCCCTGTTAGGTGTTGGCGATTTGGCGTTGCCCGGACGGATCACTTTGTAATATACGCCCTTGTCGATAGGCAGCACGCCGACTTCCTGCGCCTTGGCGGCCAGCCACTGTATGTTTCGCTCTATATATTCCTGTTTTGCCATAGACTACAAAGTTAATAATTTCCTGCCACTTCCACAACAGAATCTATACATGCAGTCTGCTATTTAAGTTTGTCATATTCTTCGTCGGTTACCGGTTCCAGCCATTCATTGGAAGTGTTCTCTCCTGAGATCTCGAATGCAAGGTGCGCGAACCAACTGTCGGCTGCAGCACCATGCCAATGTTTCACGCCGGCAGGAATGTGGATGACCGAGCCGGGCAGAATCTCGACAGCAGGTTTGCCTTCTTCCTGATACCAGCCGCGCCCGGCCACACCGATAAGCATCTGTCCGCCCCCTTTCGTGGCTTTATGGATGTGCCAGTTGTTGCGGCAGCGAGGCTCGAAAGTCACATTGGAGATATTCACCTGTTCCCGCGAAACAGGTGCGAGGTAACTGTTGCCGATGAAATATTCGGCATACGCCGTGTTGGGTTCGCCAATGGGAAAGATCATTTCACGTTGGAAGGCTGTCTTGGCATCCTCGCCAGTAGTGTTTTCCGCCCACACGTCTTTGGCAAGGCGGAATGCAGCCCATGCCTTGGGCCACCCCGCATAAAAACCGATATGCGTGATAATCTCAGCTATCTCGGTGCGGGAGATGCCGTTGTTTTTCGCCGACTGCAAATGAAATGTCAGCGAATTGTCGGTGATGCCCTGACTGATGAGCGATGTGATTGTAACCAAGCTACGGTCACGAAGACCAAGCTTGTCGGTGCGGCTCCATACCTCGCCGAAAAGGACGTCGTCGTTGAGTTGGGCAAACTTGGGTGCGAATTCGCCTAACTGGTCGTGTCCTGCTGTCTGTACTATCTTTTCCTGTGCCATAACATGGATTGTTAAAACAGTGAATACTGTAATTAAAATAATTCGCTTCATGATGCTTTTACTTATAAGAGTCCGGTCATGACCGATGATTTACGTACTGTTTTGCATATTAGTTCATCCATAACCTGATTTCTTTTGACAATGCAAAATTACCGGATTGTATTATAACGGACTTACCAATAAATAGGTAATTTGTACCATTTTTCCTGAATCATATACCTGATATCAGACTATGTGATTGAAATGATGTGTTTTTATTCCTCGGAACCGCGCGTAGAATTCGGACAGACCCGTATAGTACCACAACTCGTTATTTCAATTTTTTGCCATTGCAGATATAAATTGTTTTATTGTCAAAGTTATGCAGAAAAAACGACTTCGGTATAAAACAAATTTTATTCGCGGGAATTTTCAGCAAGATTTTTTCGTATCCGGCTCAGATATACCGGAGTAACGAGTAGATCCAGAGATACGGCATTTATTTCACATTTATGTAAAACAAACCGGCAAGCGCAAGGCGATGCCTTCGCTTGCCGGCTACTTCAACGTCAGATCAAGAGGTTGTTTCGTGGAAATCAGTTACCTGGATACTCTTACATAATCGCTGAAGTCGCTGTCTTTGATATTGAGATAGGACAGCGCTGAAACCTTGACTTTGTAATACGATGTGCCTGATAATGGATTCTGATCGGTAAAGTAGACAATCGAGCCAATGGCGTCAGTTCCGACAGATGCCGAGATACGGGTATAGCCTGAATTCGGACTTTTTGAACGGTAAAGTTGATATTCATAACCTAATGGCACAGCATTACACGACAGTTGGACATAAGGATCTGATGCACGGGATTCCAATTTAAGACCGGCAGGAGTATCCAGCTGTTTCGGGGTGTCTGACCCACCGCCGCCACTGCCCGACGAGGTAATTCTGAATGTTACTTTCGATGAAGGTTCGCTGAATTCGTAATCAGATCCGACAGCTTCCAGCCAGATTGTCCATGTACCTTCGACAGTACAATTCATAGTGGTTGATGTCGAATAAACGTTATCGAAACTTTCTATGTCGTAAGGAGCGGGCTTAACATAGTAGAGCCTATAATAAGATGCACCCTTTGATTCGTTCCATGAAACATATACGTCAGTACCGTCAACCCGCGCTTTAAGGCCGGTAGGTATTTCAGGCTTTGCGGGACCACTTCCTCCCCCACCGCCACCGTCTATATCACTCTGATATATTTCCGTGATTACGGTATTCGAATATCCACTATATTTCTTGCCATCATACGCCTGGACTTTAAAAGCCCATTTGCCTGCAATCTTACAGTCCATTGTATAGGTTGTCGATGACGTGGAATACAATGTGACAAATACTCCTGAATCGAATCCGACAGGATTTGAATAAAATATATAGTACTTGGTCGCATTTGTCACTTTATTCCATTTAAGAATGACTTTGCTTCCTTCCTTAACCAACTCAAGGTCTGCGGGCGATTCAAGATCGCCGGGTTCCGGTGGAGTGTCACCATCATCTCCACCACCGTCTGCGGGATCTTGTCTAAATATCAGATGATCGACAATCCCTCCCTTATATTTCAGGGAGATCTGGCCTTCTCTGGTTTCCGAAGAACTGTTTTTCTGAAAATTAACCAGGCATCTTCCTGTCCGATAGTCGAAAGTCACATCAAGCCATGACACATTGGATTCTACTGAAGTATACGCATTTGAATCGTATACGTTAAATTCAAGGGACCCTCCGTTTTTAGATACAATCTGTGGAGAACTCAGACCAATTGATGGCATCACTTCCGGTTCATCATCTTCGCCTCCGCAACTGGAGAAGGCCAAACTCACAATCGGCACCATAAGGGCGAGCAGCCAGATACGTATTTGTTTTTTCATTTGCATTATGTCCAACTCAGCCCCGATTGAACGGTATTTAAGAGTAAAAGAATACGTGGGCTGAATTACCACGTCTTCGAATGATGGTCGTAGGAAACCTTAGATGCAGATATGGAAATAGCAGCCCACGCTATGCATGGGAACCGCTTGTTTATCCTTGCATCTGTTGAAAATTTCCTACGTTTTCATTCGCAAGATAAGCAATACGCTTCTTATTAACTAATATGTCGCTGATTGAACTCTATCAATCCGATTGCAAATATAACCATAATTATCCTATTTCAAACATTTTTTGAAACAAGATTGTAAAAAGTCATTCCAATTCAACCACGGTAATGCCCGCGCCTCCGAAACGGATATCTTCATCAGCAAAGTTTTTTACGGCGGTGTTGGCTTGCAACTGCTGCCTTATCAGCGTTTTGAGAATACCGTGACCTGTTCCGTGCAGGATTCTTACCCTTCCGGCACAAAACTGGACTGCGTCGTCAATGAAATATGTCACAGCCTGTATCGCCTCGTCGGCCCGCATACCGCGGACATCAATTTCTGTCGAGAAGCTCAATTGCCGCTGTCGGCTTTCCTCGGAAGTTGCCGATGATATCGAAGATACACCCGACTGCAGCAATTCTTTCGGCTTCTTGACTTTTTCAAGTTTCGACAGCTCGGTAGTGGTCCTCAATAATCCAAACGCCACTTCCGCCTTCTTGCCAGATATGGACAGGACTTTGCCTACAGTGGAACCTCCTGAAAGCCTCACATAATCACCTATCCCCGGTACTCCCTTCTCAGAAACTTCCATTTCGGTTTTCTTAGGGGCCGGAACCTGCTTTTTGCGGTTGTTTTTCAGCTTGCGCAGACGGGCATCTTCCTTAGGATGTTCATCCGCATTGACAGTGTCATCGGCGAAATCCTTTAATTCACGCCGCAACTCCTTGGTCCTTTCCTTTTCGGCCTGCGCGTTGCGTATTTCGAGAATGGTCCTTTCGATTCTGGCATTCACGCCCTCGAGAATTTCCTTAGCCTCCTTCCGCGCATCATCAATAATGGCCCTGCGCTGCGAACTCAGGTCACCGGCCAACTCCTCATATCGCGAGAGGACTCCATCGAGCTTCGCCTCCTTTTCTCTGATATTCTGCCGTTTGCCGGCCCAATATCTGCGATCGCGAGCTATATCTGACAGATATTTGTCAATGTTCACATACTCACTGCCCACAATCTCCTTGGCATCTTCGATAACCTCGCGCGGGAGTCCCATCTTATAAGCGATATCAAGGGCGAAAGAACTGCCCGGAGTGCCGATTGACAACTGGAATGTGGGCTGCAGATGCTGGCGGTCGTATAGCATCGCGCCGTTCACGAATCCGGGAGTGCTCTCGGCAAATGTCTTGAGATTCTGATAATGAGTTGTCACCACACCCATACAGCCGGATTTTCCAAGTTGCGAAAGGATTGCCTGAGCCATGGCACCTCCGATCTGCGGTTCTGTTCCTGAACCCATCTCATCGGCGAGAATCAGCGAACGGCGGTCAGCATTGCGCAGGAAAAAACGCATGTTGCGAAGGTGTGAAGAATATGTGGACAGATCATTTTCAAATGACTGCTCATCGCCGATATCGATAAAAATGCTTCTGAACACACCCATGTGGGAATTGTAATAGAGAGTAGGCAACATGCCGCACTGCATCATATACTGGACCACTGCCACGGTCTTCAGACATACCGATTTACCGCCTGCATTGGGACCGGATATAATCAGAATCCTTTTTTCTTCCGTCAGAGTGATATTCAGAGGAACAGCCTCGCGCCCTTGCTGCCGCAATGAGAGTAAAAGACCTGGATGTATGGCATGATACCACTCTATTTCCGGATTTTTATCAATGTTAGGCATTGCGCCACCTACCTCAATGGCAAAACGAGCCTTGGCCTCTATGAAGTCCAGACGCCCCAGAAGGATGCAGCACTTTGTCACATCCGCTATGTAAGGTCGGATCACATCCGCTATTCTTGTGAGAATCTGCGCTATCTCCCGCTTTTCCTCTATCTCGAGCTCACGCAGACGGTTTCCGGCCTCAACCACCTCGGCAGGTTCAATAAAGACCGTCTTCCCCGTTGCGCTTTCATCATGGACTATACCGGAAATTTCACGCTTGTTTCCGGCTGATACCGGCAACACCATCCTTCCGTCACGGATGGAAGGAGACACATCCTTGTCAACAATACCTCGGGCAACGGCGGCATCCACCACGCGCCGCATTGCGCGCTGCATGGAACCTGCCGCCCTTCTGATCGATTCACGTATTGAGTAAAGCTCCGGCGAGGCAGTATCCTTGACCTCTCCGAACTTGTTGACAGCCGACGATATCGCAGACACCAGCAGAGGAAACGACATCATCGCCTCCACCTCGCGCCTCAGAGCCGGAAAAAGCGGTGTCATACCCTCTCCATCCACCTGCGACGAGAAGAAAGAGTTCATCTCCGAAAATGAGATGAGCACAGTCATCAGACGGTAGAGACGGTCAGCGCTCATAAATGAACCCTGCGCCTTTATTTCAGTAAGATAAGGCACAACATCGTGAGGCGAAGGCGACGGATATGGGAGATTTCTTTCGATAATCTCCACCATTTCCCTGACGCAATCAAGACTATGGCGTATAACATTAAAATCGGATGAAAATGCCATCCCGAGCACTTCATCCTTTCCCAATCTCCCGGCACACTTTTCAAGCAGACCGGTACGTATTGAATCAAATCCTATTTTCTTTTCGAAATCTTCCGGATATATCATTTTCAAATTATTTCCTTGCCAGTTCTGGCCGAATCCGTTAAACTGGGAGGGCGAGGAGGGGCATATCCCTCCTGAACAGACATTTATGAGCTATTGAAGGCCGGAATATCCTGCTGAAAACATTTGTTTTCCTATTGGGGACTATCAGTAGCTGTATGTCATGCTCACGTATGAATTTATCCAAGCCCTCGCTGAAATCCTTATCTTCTATGGGATGCCTGTGAAACTCCGACATCGGGTAATTATGTGTAAAAAAATTGCGCAATTCCGACAATTTTTTTCCGGCATTATTCGAAAAAGTTTTCTCCTGCACCGGAACCAGCCAGAACTCGCACGTCGGATAATTGAAAGTCTGCATAAGGGCCCTGACAGCAGAAATATCATGTCGCTCGAGAGTACAGAGCATCACCAATTTACGAATATCCTCCACTCTGGGCATCTTATAATTTTCGGGCACAGCGAATACCGGAACCCGGCAAGAATCAAGCACTTCCGCCGTCACACTGCCGACAAGATCCTCCTCCTTGCGATTGACTCCGCGGGTAGCCATCACCACCATCATCGGCAGATGCTCCTTGCAATAGTCTGTAATCACCTCCTCGGGAACACCCTCGAGAAGAAGCGTCGAAAAACGCAAGTCAGGCAATTCGCCGGCTTCCTGCATCTCCCGCACTTTACTCTTGAACTGCTCAAGCTGACGCGACTCTATTTTAAACATGTCGCGATCCTCTATTATCGCCGTGCCGTCGGGCACTAAACCAGCAGCCGGATCCATCTGGTCGGCCGGCGTGAAAAGCGGTGAGAGATATGTATGGAGAATGATGGGGCGAATACCGATCTTATAAGCGAGCGAGAAGCCCACCTTCACCGCAAGTATGCTCGAATCTGAAAAATCAACGGGGATGAGCAGCGTACTGCTCATTCCCGCCATTTTCATTTCAATTCCGGCGGAAGAATTATTCTCCACACTTTCCATCAACTTAAGGGCAACGGGAAGTTTCCCGGCAGGAATACAGACTCTGACAACCTCCAGTTCCGGGGAATCCGGAAGATTCATATCAGCCAGCGTCACATCCACATCGTGACTTTCCAATATTTCCTTAAGTCTTTCCGCGCGTTTGCGCGTATGGACCACAAGTGTCAGATAATTTTCCATTAAGTGTTTCGATTATGCTCAGCCATGCAACAATACTTAGAAATGATTCTGAAAGTCATATCCTCCGGAATGCGGAGATGGCCGGCGAGTTCACAAATACACTTAAAAAACCGAAGAAGGTTACTTATTGTTCTGCTCCTCGAGAATTTTTACAGCCATATCGTAGATTGTGGTATCATCAAGAACGACGATTCCACCGTCAGGACCCGGCTCGATGTGTAGACCCTGATTTTTTCCAAACTGATAGTTGACACCTCCGAAATAGTTGCGGACTGTCTGAACTGTAACATTGAGTTCGTCGGCAATGCGATGAGTGGAACCGTCAGGCAAGCTGTCTTTGAGACGGCGAAGTTCGTTGAATGTGATCGTCTTGCTCATATTTTGTAATTTTTTGATTATTACACTTGAGTTTGTTATATTCCGAAGTGATTAATTATCGATATTCCCAGGAGCGAGCTATTGCAGGTGCGACCTTTGAGTATCTTTTTCGCTAAATTAAGCAAATCTTTTATTTTAACAAAATGTTTTGCTTGTTTTCATATATGTTATATAACATATTTAGCTAAACAAGCTGATTTTTAATACATATTCTTGTAAAAAAGATAAAATAGCCCTTACAGTTTAAACCAATCACATTTTTACGGTTTCGAAATCCGTCGGCCGTATCCATCCGACGAAATCTGAATTGAGCAGAACCTTGTACCACAGAACTTTTTCATCCTCATCCATCTCCACATCAAGGACTTTCATAAGGGTTCCGCGCGTGAGCGGATATTTTGACTTCTTGCCGTTTTCATCAGGACTGTCAAGCAGATTCACCTTGTATGCGGTTACCACTCCTTCATCGTTATTCTCTAAAGCAGACGCAGCTGAAAATGCAAAAATCATCGTAAGCACACAAAGCGCTCCGGCACCGATTCCTCCAAAAAAACCGATTTTTCTAAGCACTACTTCCGAGGAGAAGATATATAGAGACAGACAAGCAATTGCAAGAATAAAGAGCGACGCGCCCCACCAGGCCCAAGTGTCGGAGGAGATCCGACGCGTGATATAGGTCTTTACCGCCGAAAAGAATGAAGCGGTATCAGGAGATACCGACACCTTGCTGCCTTTCGCCTCTGCATGGTTGTTGTCGCTGACTCTCGTTTCTATGTAAGCGATATTATTGCGGGCCTCCTTTTCGGAGGGATCTTCAAGCAACGCCCGCTCGTATGCGAGACGTCCCCGGCCGAGGTCTCCCGCTTTCACATACGCATTTCCGAGATTTACAAGCAACGCAGCCGATGTTCCATGCTTTGCGGCTATATCTCCATATATTCTTACTGCTTCGGAATACTCACCTGCCGAATATGCAGAGTCGGCCTTTGCCAGCATCATATCCGCCGGAACCTCCGCCACGGCAGTCAATCCCGAAGACAGCATAACCGTCAACACTGCTATGATTATTCCCAAATTTTTAATTGTCATTGTTAACTGTATTTTTGTGTGACGATGTTTTGAATGAGTTCTCAAGGCCGTTGATAGTATCAATGGCATGCGAATAAGCCGCATCCATTCCATCCTTTCCACCGGCGGAGGAATACTTGGCAAACTCCGCCTCATCAATAAGAGATATCAGATCCTCGACAACGGATTCGGACATGCCTTTTTCAGCAAGCACCTGACGGATATTGTCGCGCATCAGTTCGGATGTGGGCATCCTGAGCTTGTCGCCGAGATAGCCCCACAGAGCCTTGAGCAGTTCGGTATAGAAACTTTCGACATCGCTCCTCCTCAAAGCCGCGTGCGCGCGTTTGAGACGACGTCGCGCAAGTTTGTCGGCCCTGCGGCTGTTGAGCGCGGCAAGGTCGGCATGCATGGAGACATAACGTCTGTAAATAATCAACGCGGCTGCAAGAATAACTACCGGCAGGATAAAACAGATCCAGTAAGGGAAGCTGCGTATCACCGGCGTGTGCCGGACAGAAAGTCTGTTCGGACTCACCTTGAGCAAATCAGGATTGAAGCGTGTAATCTTCCTGCTCTGCGAGCGGTCGGAAGATTTTCCTTTACCCACATTCAGATTATACCCCCGGGCTACAGATGTCTCGTACTTCCGGGTCTCGGGGTTGAAGTAAACGAGCTTCACTTCCGGAATGGTCAAATTTCCCTCCTCAAGAGGCATGAATGTATAGTCGAACGTGACATTGCCTGACACATTCGAACTCCCGACGGAGATATTCTGTTTGGTGGAGGGAGTATATATCTCAATCTCGGAGGGATATATCGACTGCAGGTCTGGCAGCTGGACATATTTGAGGTTGCCGGAACCGGTGACGGTATAGACTATCGCGGCAGCCTGATTGGTCTTGAATTCCGAGGACTTGAGGCTTGAAGAGATCGAGAACTTTCCGACACCTCCAGAGAAGTCAGCCGGTTTCGGAACTGGAAGCGGCCTGACATCCACAGAGAGATCATTCGGAGTCACATTAAGCTGCAGCGGCGTACTGTAGGACATGCTTCCGAAGAACGGATCATGATAATATTCGCGTTGGTCCACAGCCACAGTATAAGTGTTTCCCGTCACCTTCAGAGAGCCGGTCATCTGCGGAAAAATGATATATCGCGCTATGACTGCAGTCGCGTAAGTCTTGCCGTTGTAGGTCTCGTAATTCAATTGAGAGGATATGGCCTTTGATTCCTCCACCACGAAGCCGTCGAACTTAGGAGCCGCACTGGCACCGATAAATTTAATGGCATCGTAAGTGGTGTAAAGTTTCACTGTGTACACAAGAGCCTCCTGTTCGTAAGCCGAACTTTTCGACACCGAAGCCTTAAGGAAAAGATTACCGTCCCCTTTACCGATAAACTTGGGCTTGTCGGAGTCGACTCCGGAACGACCGCTACCTGATGCTGATCCCGAAGGCACGGAAGCACTTTGCGAGCCTTGCGCGCCGATATTGTACGTGACTTTGTTACTGCGGACACCTCCCACGGTCACAGGGCCGTAAGAAAAAGAACCCTCTTTGGTGGCTCGCAGAGTAATGGTATAGGTATAGCTGAAGCTCTGCGTGGTCTTACCGTTCACGCTTACATAGGATGAATTTTGCCCTGTACGCTCGAAGTACATCACCTTGGCGCCAGGCACGTTTTTCGGAACCTCCGGACGCGCATCGATGTCCAGCACATCCATATAAATATAGAACATGTCACCCACTTCCACCGTGCGCTTTCCGCGCCCCGGACTTTGGGAAAGCCTTACCGATGCACCCCAACCAGTTCCGGCAAGGAGAAGCATCATCAATGCAAGTATACCTATTTTTTTCATTTAAGTAACTTCTATCAGGTCAGTCTGTCTTTGGTTAAGACTCCTTCCCCAAAAATTCAACATTTTCAGGGGATGGAACCTAAATATCTATCGCCTCCCTTCTTATTACGGAGGACTTTACATCTATCGGCACCGTACCGGATTTCGCCGATACGTAGGATCTCGATTCCGGGTTGAAAAATTCAAAAAACACAGGGCCGATCTCGCAGTGATCCCTTGTCTCCGGAATAAAAGTGCATTCTATCGTGATCCGCGACATCATCTTGCCTTCGGCCATATACGATTTGCGGGAAGGAGATACAGATTTGAGTCTTATCCCGGTCCCGAACGCCGCCCTGTACTCCGGCATTATATCCTCACCGAGAAAACCCTCCCCTTCCACAATGACGTATGCCACCGCATCCTCACCTACAACAATATCTCCACGGGGAACCACAGTCCGCACCTCAAAATCTCCCACAGCGCCGGAGAACGAAGTGAATGACCCGGCATCGGGGAGTGCGGTGACCGAAAACCTGTGGTCAGCAGCCTTTACATCATACTTGCGGGTCTCGCTCGAGCGCATCCTTCCCCAAAACGGATCATCGTATATCACCGGACGACTCACCGCAACCGAATACACAGGACCTTCGATAATACACTTCCCCTTATCGGTCACTGAACCGACAAAGCAGTCTACAGGAATCTTGAAAAAATGCCGGTCACTGATCATGACTTTCTCGTATGGTCTCGACACCGGAACACGATTCAGGACGGAGAAATCTCCCCGCCGGAGTTTCAACGGCGAAACCGACACCACATCGACCACATTGGGATCCGAGGTGTACAGCATCACATCGAACACGATAGCCTCACCCGCATAGAACTTGTCGGAAGTGGTCTCGACTTTCAGAAACATCTCCGGTGCCGCGCTTTGCCGATACTCCTCTCCGGCCGCACAGTTTGCCGCCACCAACAGAAACAGAGCGCAGAGGCTCGATATCCTTCGCACTGTCATATCACCATCTTTTACGGGAACGACCGCTCCCGGCGGATTTGTCACCCTTGGTGGCGCGGTTGACCTTTGCCCGGGTCTGAGCCTCCTTATTGTCCACGGCCTGCAGGATACGGCTGGCTGTCTGCTGGCTTATTTCCTTATCCTTGGGTTGCTGCCGGTCATTATTCTGCCGGTCCTGCTGGTTCTGTTGATCCTGCTTGTCCTCTTGATCCTGCTTGTCCTGATTCTGCTTGTCCTCTTGATCCTGCTTGTCCTGATTCTGCTTGTCCTGATTCTGCCTGTCGTTTTTATTCTTATCCTGATTCTGCAATTGCTTCTGGGCGATCCTCAGATTTTTACGCGCGGCATCATCATCGGGATTGATACGCAAAGCCTGTTTGTAATAACTGATGGCTTTGGCATAATCCTTTCTGTTGAATTCGAGATTTCCAAGATTATAATTGGCTTTCGATGCTATTCCGGGCTTATCTTTCGCCCTGGCCGCTACATCTTCGAAATTTTTCACCGCATTGCCGATAAGATTCTTCGCCCTGGGAGTGGTGTCGGCCGGATTTGTGACCTGACGAAGCTGAGAGAGAGCAAGGTTGTAACGGGCCTCTGCCGAGGCGGGATTCTCCGACAGAGCCTCGGTGTATGAGCTCGCGGCCTCGACAAACTTACGGTCGACATATTGTTTGTTTCCTTTCATTATCAGCCTGCGCTCCTGGCGAGTCGACTCACTCCTGGCCATGGCATCGGCCGTATGTGCCAACATTAGAAACGCCGAAACTATAATCAATATACTTCTTCTCATTTCTTTTCCTCCTTTTTGAAGAACGTGATTTTATCAAGCCAGCCGATCTTGCGGTCGAGCAGCAGGATATTGAGAACAATACATGCCAGGGCTATCCATGCGAAGCCATTGAAAAGCTCATGGTGCCGTGCAGACAAACTCGATTCGAGAGTCGCTTTCTTCAGAGTATCGAGCTGACCCTCGAGCTCGCTGAGCGCATCGCGGTTGGATGCATTCACATATATTCCCTTTCCTTCTCTGGATATGGCAGCAGCCAGGTCCTCGTTCAGGGCGGTTCTGACAGGTTGTCCGGTCTCGTAATCCATCATGACGCCGCTTCCTTCAGGGATTGTCGATGGAACAGTGGACCCGACTCCTACCACGTCAATCTGTATTCCGTTTCTCGCAGCGGTAGCTGCCGCCTTCATCACGGCATCCTTATCCTCAAGTTCCTCGGCATCGGTGATAAGAACAAGAGCCTTCCCGACATTCTTATTGTCGCTGAACGAATTGGAAGCCATCTCAATGACCGGGGTGATATTGGTTCCCTGTTCAGATATCTGCGACGGATCGATGGAATTCAGAAACATTTTCGCAGACACGTAATCGTTTGTGACAGGGATAAGCGTATATGCGTCGGCCGCATAGACTATAAGACCAACCCGGTCATTATCCAGCCGGTTTATCAGCTTCTCGAGCATAAGTTTGGACGTACGCATCCGGTCAGGACCGTCAGGGTCTCCGGTGGCCGAAGCCAGCATGGAATTAGAGGCATCGACGGCTATGATGACTTCTATTCCCTCTTTATGAGTCTTCTCATCCTTTATTCCGCCCCACGGCCTCGCCAGGGCAAGAACAAGACAGACAAGCGCCAGCATCTCGAGTGAGATTTTCACCGGAGGTTTATATGGCGACACCTCCGGCATCAGCGAGGCGATCACCTCTTTCTTTCCAAACTTGCGCAACTTTTTCGCACGGGCATAACGCGCCCATGCATAGAGTGCCACGAAAAGCGGCACAAGCAACAGAAGCAGCAATAACTTCGGATATGCGAAACTGAACATAATAATCTATCGAATAACAGCAAAAATTAAAAAATCCCTGCCACGCTACCCGCCACGCAGAGAAATATTCCGACTTATGGAATCCTTCTGAGCACGGTGTATCTCAAGGCAAGCTGGAGCGCGAACGCTATCAGTGCCGCGAGAATCCAAGGCATGAAGTTCTCCTCGGTCTGAGTGTAACTGTTCACATTAAGCTTGGTCTTCTCAAGGGTGTCGATTTCTTCAAACACATTCCGCAGTGTTCTCGAATCAGTAGCCCGGAAATATTTTCCTTTGGTAATGGACGCTATATTTTTGAGTGCCTGCTCATCAATCTTTGTTTCCATCGTCGTGGAGGAAAAACCGTACGGATCGGAGATTGTGATGGAGCCGTTGGTACCCACGCCGATAGTGTAGATTCTGATTCCCTTCTGCGCGGCAATTCTCGCCGCGGTGGCCGGAGCCACATCTCCGGCATTGTTTGTCCCGTCGGTGAGCAGGATTATGCTCTTTGACTTCGCATTGCCGGAAACAAGTCTGTTGATCGCGCTCGACAGACCGTCGCCGATGGCAGTTCCGTCATTGAGCATACCGGTCTTGACATTGGCAATGGCATTTACAACAGCCGCGCGGTCGTTTGTGAGCGGCATCAGCGACAGGCTCTCGCCGGAGAACACCACAAGTCCTATGTTGTCATCGGTCCTCTGGTTCACAAATTTCTGCGCCACCTCCTTGGCGGCCTCGAATCTCGTAGGCCTAAGATCAGTGGCGAGCATACTTGATGAAATATCCATGGCAAGAACAATATCCGTACCCTGCACAGTGGAACTTCTAAGCGAGTCGTGGGTCTGCGGCCTGGCAAGCGCCACGATTATGCCCGCAATCGCGACAACCTGCAGTACGAAAGTCAGATGCATGAGCATCACCTTGCCGGAAGCGGCATATTTTCCAAAAGCTGCGGTAGTCGATAATCCCAGCGAGGGATTGGAATTACGCCATTTCCTCACATACCATGCCACGAGAGGGATGATAATCAGCAACAACAGCAACAGCCAGGGATATCTGAACATCATCGCACTCCTCCTTCCCGCATTTTATTCATTTTTTTTCCTTTGGCCCGGACCAGAGCGGCCGGAGACGGCGTCTCCTCCGGTTGAGGAACTGGTTTTGTCTCCTCTACAAACTTCACGGCATTGTCGTAGGAAGCGATATTGTCAGCGGGAAGGGGGCGCACCTTAGCAAACTTGACAAAGTCCGCCATATCAAGAATCTGACGGAAATAGTGCCTCTTGTCCTTCAATTCCTCGTTTTTAGAGAGACCGGCAAGAATCTGACGCGAAGTCATCTCCATCGCATTTATACCGAATCTGCGGTAAAGATATATGCGCAGTATATCGGTAAGTTCTGTGAAATACTCCTTCTCCATGCCCTGCTCCCAAAGCTTCTTTTCCTTCAGGGCGGAGAGAGCGGTAATCGCAGTCTCGTAAGGGGATGGTTCCGGCTTGCGGGGCATAAGAGTCCCTTCCTTCCTGTATTTCATGAACAACCATACAGTCACGGCCATGGCGGCAACCGCTATCAGAACAAGCCACCACCATTTCACTATCCAGTCGGGAACACGGTCGAATATCGACGCATCGGCCGGATCGGCCACATTGGCATAATCATTAATGGGCGTATCCGCCTTGACGGGCACAGGCACCACTTTAAGAGCCAGCGCATTGGAACGAATTGAATCTCTTCCAGTCACGTATACGAACTCAGGCAGCCGGTAGAATCCGGAATCGAACGACTGCACGGGAATCTGCATCGATACGGTCTCTATTCCGCCATTCTCTACAGTATCATACTTCACCGGCATCCGATACTCCACACTGTCGCCACAGACCGGAATGATTCCGTTCTCGCGCAATTCCGAGAAAAGCGGGAATCTTCCCTTGGTTCCTTTAGGCTGGTCCACGGTAAGTTTGAGCAACGTGATCCGACCCATCAACAGACTCGCGGAATCAAGTTGCGCCTTGACAGAGACTGCGGCGGAGACAGGCAGACATGCCACGGCCAGAATGGCTGCAACAAGTATGCAAATGCGGTATCTTAGTTTCTTTACATTCATAATCTATTTGCTGTCTTGCAATAGCACGGTTACAATTGCTATCTTGCAATAGCACGCCGTCTGAAAAGACCAAGCAATGCCTTGACAAAATCCTCGTCGGTAGTAATCGACGCCATATCCACTCCGCATCTGTTGACCACAGATGCAAGTTTCTGCTGACGCTCATACCAATCCTTTGCATATTTCTTCCGTACTTTAGCCGACGATGTATCAACCCAGATATCAGCTCCGGTCTCCATGTCACGCAACCGGACCAGACCGACATCTGGCATCTCTGCGTCCCGGCGGTCGTAAATCTGTATTCCGGCAAGATCATGCTTGCGGTTGGCTATCGACATACTTTTGAAATAATCATGGCTGTCGATAAAATCACTTATAAGGAATGCCGTACTGCGCTTTTTCACCACATTGGTGAGAAACTGCAGAGGCACATCAATGTCGGTTCCCCGGCTTTCAGGTTTGAAATCTATGATTTCCCTTATTATAAGAAGTATATGCTTCCTGCCTTTTTTGGGAGGAATAAACTTCTCGATTTTGTCGGAGAAGAAAATCACGCCGACCTTGTCATTGTTCTGTATCGATGAGAAAGCAAGGGTGGCGGCCACTTCCGCCATCTTCTCCTTCTTTGTGTCGCCACAAGCGCCGAAATCGCGACTGCCGCTGACATCCACCAGCAGCATCACTGTCATTTCGCGCTCCTCCTCGTAGACTTTCACATAAGGCTTGTTGTGGCGGGAGGTGACATTCCAGTCAATATCACGGATATCGTCGCCGGGCTCATATTCACGCACTTCCGAGAATATAACTCCGCGACCCTTGAAAGCGCTGTGATATTCTCCGGCGAATATGTTATGACTTAGCCCCCGGGTCTTTATCTCGATCTTGCGGACTTTCTTCAACAGTTCGTTAGCATCCATTGCCAAGACCTATTATTTTTAAGGCACGGCTACCTTGTCGAGAATGTCTGTCACCACCTCGTCGGCGGAGATATTGTTTGCCTCAGCTTCGTAAGTGAGACCGATGCGGTGACGGATCACATCGTGACATACGGCACGGACATCTTCCGGAATCACGTAGCCGCGCCCTTGAAGGAAAGCGTATGCACGGGCGGCAAGAGCGAGACTGATCGACGCACGCGGAGAGGCTCCGAACGAAATCAGGCCCTGCAGGTCATTGAGTCCATACTTTGCCGGCTGACGGGTAGCGAAGACGATATCGACTATATAATTCTCGATTTTCTCATCAATATAGATTTTCTGGACTATCTTCTGTACCTCAAGTATCTCACGGGGATCCACCACCGGATTCACCGGAACCTGCTCGGCACGGATGTTCTGACGGATTATGGCTTTCTCCTCTTCCTTGTCGGGATAGCCGATGACAACCTTCAGAAGGAACCGGTCCACCTGCGCCTCCGGAAGAGGATATGTCCCTTCCTGCTCTATAGGGTTCTGGGTAGCCATTACAAGGAACGGTTCAGGCAACGCATACGTATTGTCACCGATTGTTACCTGGCGTTCCTGCATTGCCTCGAGGAGTGCGCTCTGCACCTTTGCAGGGGCACGGTTTATCTCGTCGGCAAGCACGAAATTGGCGAAGACAGGACCTTTGCGGACCTCGAAAGTCTCTTTTTTCACACTGTAGATCAATGTTCCTATGACATCGGCCGGAAGCAGGTCCGGAGTAAACTGGATTCTGTTGTACTTGGCATCCACCAGACTGGCAAGTGTCTTAATGGCCAGCGTCTTGGCCAGACCCGGAACACCCTCCAGAAGGATATGTCCATTACACAGGAGCGCGATCAGAAGAGAATCGACAAGATGCTTCTGACCGACTATGCGCCGGTCCATACCGGTGCGGATCATACTTACAAAATTGCTCTTGGAAGCAATCAGATCATTCAACTCCCTGATATTAACAGTTTCTGTCATAACTTATTTATATAAAATTCTACAAACCTGAAACCGTCTGTACTGAATATTATCGGTTTTTTCGGTGTAAATATTATCGGTTTTTCAGTGCAAAAATACTATTATTTGGCTTAAAAACGGAATACGCTCTGTTAAATAATATTTAAATGCGTTTCAAATTGTCAAACAAACGCATTCCATCCCTGGGCCTTGACCGGAATTTCACTGCCGTCGCGCGTGACCATAGCCGCGCCAAGTTCCGGTTTGGTGACGTATCCGATCATCCTTACTCCGTTGATGGTCTCGATCTTCTCCTTGTCGGTGAGAGGCACTGTGAAGAGAAGTTCGTAGTCCTCGCCACCGTTCATAGCCGCAGTCACAAGATTCATATTGAATTCCTCAGCCATGACAGCTGTCTGATAATCGATGGGGATTCTGTCTTCGTATACACGACAGCCGACATTCGATGCCTTGCATATATGCAGCAATTCGGATGACAGTCCATCGCTGACATCCATCATCGCTGTCGGCAGTATTCCTTTTTCCCTAAGGATTGCCACTATGTCCTTTCTCGCCTCAGGCTTCAGCTGGCGTTCGAGAATATATTCCTTGCCTGCGAAATCGGGTTGGAAATCGCGGCCGCTCCCGGCAGCCACCTTGTTCTCTCTTTCGAGAAGCTGCAACCCCATGTAGGCGGCCCCGAGGTCACCGCTGACACAGATCAGATCGGTAGGCTTCGCTCCGGAACGACGCACCACCTCATCGGCTTTTGCCTCGCCGATGCAAGTGACGCTTATTACAAGTCCGGTGACCGAAGCTGAGGTATCTCCCCCGACAAGGTCCACTCCGTATACCTCGCACGCGAGCCTTATTCCGGCATACAGTTCCTCGATATGCTCCACGGTGAAACGGCTCGAAATTCCGAGACTGACCGTTATCTGCCTCGGAGTCCCGTTCATGGCATATACATCGCTGAAATTCACAATCGCGGCCTTATAGCCGAGATGTTTCAGAGGCACATAGCGCAGGTCGAAATGCACTCCCTCGAGAAGCAGATCTGTCGTGACAAGCACATCCTCTCCTCCGAAATTCAATATCGCGGCGTCATCGCCTGCTCCAAGCCGTGAACTTACGTTGCGGAGAGGAAAATCCTTTGTCAGCCGCTCTATCAGTCCGAATTCCCCCAACCGGGAAATTTCTGTCATGTTTTCACTCATATATTGACTTATACAAGAAGGTACAATACGGATACAACTAAATACTCATACGTTTAAATACAGATACGTTCATTCGTGTAACCAGCCACGCCTGAACGTATCTATCATATCTATATTTTCATCCCGGCATTATATGCGTTCAAGCATTCGCTTGATGATGCGGGTCATCACGGGCTGCGCCTTGACAGCCGCTTTCTGCACTTCCTCATGTGTGGGAACCTCAGTTATATCCTTTCCTCCAAGGTCGGTGATGACCGAAACTCCAAACACGCGGATTCCGGCATGGTTGGCTACAATCACCTCCGGAACCGTCGACATTCCTACCGCATCGCCGCCGATAACCCGGAAATACTCATATTCGGCCGGCGTCTCGAAAGTCGGACCTGGTGTGCCGACATACACACCGTGCATAAGCCGGATACCGTCTTCGCGTGCTATGTCGTCGGCCATGCCGACCAGACCCTTGGCATACGCCTCGGTCATGGCCGGAAAACGTGGTCCCCACTCTTCGTAATTCTTTCCCCTCAGCGGGTTCTCCGGGAACAGATTTATGTGATCCGTGATGATCATCACGTCTCCCACGCGGAACTCCTTGTTCATTCCTCCCGCGGCATTGCTTACAAAGAGAGTGCTTATACCCAGTTCTTTCATAACCCGCACGGGGAATGTGACCTGCTTCATGTCATATCCCTCGTAATAGTGGAAACGTCCCTGCATGGCCATCACGTATTTTCCGCCGAGATTACCGAAAATGAGTTTCCCGCTGTGCCCCTCTACCGTTGACACCGGAAAATCAGGTATATTGTGATAGTCAAGTTCTTTCTTGATGTCAATGTGATTCACGAGGTCGCCGAGACCTGTTCCGAGAATTATGGCGATGTGGGGCATCTCCCCTACTTTCTCCTTTATAAATGCGGCAGTTTCCTTCACCTGCTCGATATATGTTTTACTCATTGCTGATAAAATAAGGTTATATACACTGTTATAACAAAAAAATGTCTTCAATGTTCCTTACAGTCCGGGAGTTCCGATTTTGAAAGTCTACTGTAAAGAACGCTGCGTGCGGTGCGCGGCAGGAGCGGATTCAAGTCAGACCCCTGCGTTCTTCTTCAACTTCTCTATGAAGTCGTCATCTCCGAGCCCCTGCATCATTCTGACAGAAACGGGCACGTAGAAGCAGAACGGCTTCAGGCCGCTGGGGAAATATGGGTTATATGCGAGCCTTACAGCATCCTTTTCGGTGGTAAGAATAAGCTTCCTCTCTCCTGTCATCTTCTGGAACCGGTCGAGCATCTGAGAGAGATCCTCCCTCTCGAAGTCATGATGGTCGGGAAAATGACTGACTACAACCCGGAACGGATATCGGTTGAAATGTCGCACAAATCCGCGCGGATTCGCTATCCCGGTCACAAGCAACACCGTATCACGCTCGGTAAGAGATGAAAGCGAGACGTGATAAGGGTTGTCATCCGGAAACACAGGCTCAGGCAATCCGTAATTGAAAGTTGAGAAAAACAGACTCTGATACGGCATCAGGTCAAGTTTCTTCGACATCAGTCTGAACTGGAGGGGAGAAAGATCCGAAGGACATTTCGTCACCACGACCATCTCGGCGCGGTCGATCTGGCGCGGATTCTCCCGAAGCCGTCCGAGCGGCAAGAGGCTGTCCTCGTAGACCGGTCTTGAAAAATCCATCAGAAGCACCGAGACCTTGGGCTTGACGTAGCGGTGCTGGAAAGAATCATCAAGCACGATCATCTGAAGGTCGGGGAACAGTCTGCGCAATTCCTCTATTCCTTTCCTACGCTGTTCGCAAACGGCCACCTTGACACGCATCCCGTATTTACGGTAGATCTGCATCGGTTCGTCGCCGACACTGTCGGGCGTGCTGTTTCCGTTGGCGAGGACAAATCCCCGGGTCTTGCGCCGGTAACCACGGCTGAGAACCGCGATTTTCAGATCCATTGCAAGATTGTCAAGAATATACTCCACATGCGGAGTCTTCCCGGTACCTCCGACAGTAATATTCCCGACTCCCACTACAGGAACATCGAATTCTTCCTGAGGCAGGATACGCCGGTCGAACATCCAATTGCGGACACCCGCCACGCATCCATACATCCATGAAGCAGGCTTCAGTATGTATGGCAATATCTTCCGACCGGTTTCTATATTCATAATATAAAAATATCCTTGTGACGATCAGGGACTTCTCCGGAATTCCGGAAAATCCTTTTCAGTCAAATGTTACAGAAATTTCAGGCATCCTTGCCTGAAGACGCTCCCTTGCAAGAATCCTGCGCACGTACGCTTCGGCAAGAACTTCAAAATTATCCTTCAATCCCGAGGATATCAGGGAAGTTCCGAAGCCACCCTGCTTCGCGACAATGGTCCAGAAATTAGGTTCGACCTGAGGATATGCCGCCACCTCATACCTGTCAGAGATTCCGGCCTTACCGGCAGTCCAGTCCACAGCCTTGTCCAGACCGCCAAGCGAGTCGACCAGTCCGATGCGTCGCGCCATAATACCGTCCCATACGCGACCTTCAGCAATTGCCTTGACGCGTTCCTTGCTCATTTTTCTCCCTTTGGCCACACGGGATACAAACTTGTCGTAGCCACGGTCCACATACTGCTGCATCACTCCCAGCTGGCGCTCATCCATAGGTTTCATTCCCGAGGGGAAATCGGCCGACGGATTGGTGGAAACTGTCTGGGGGCTGACTCCGATCTTCGACAGGGTTCCTGCAAACTCAGGTATGAGACCGTATATTCCGATAGAACCCGTCACGGTCATGGGGTCGGCAAAAATCTTGTCGGCACAGCAGGATATCCAATAACCGCCGGACGCCGCATAGTCACCCATCGACACGGCCAACGGTTTTCCTTTCTTCATGAAATAATCGAGAGCCTCACCGATCTGGTCGCTTCCGAATACGCTTCCGCCGGGAGAATTCACCCTAAGCACCATCCCCTTCACATTCTCATTTTCGGCAAGTCTGACTATTACAGGAACAAGCTTTTCGAAATTAATCTGCTTGTCATTGCCGTCAGCTATATCCCCGCAGGCGTACAGCACCGCCACCTGATTCTTGCTCGTATATGAGGAGGCCCACGGCGTCTGCCCGAGCAATATGGAAGGCGAGACCTTATTGAGTTTCTCTTTCTCCACTCCCACAAGCTGTGCGAGCCGATCGTTGATTTCCCTTCCGTAAAGCAGAGAATCGACCAGACCGGATTCCACCGCGAGCGAAGCCGGAGCGAAGGTGATGTTGCGGAGACTTACAAGCGAGTCGATAAGTGCGGGGGTCACCCCCTTACGCGATTCTGAAATCTTTTCGCGGATAAATCCCCACATGTTATTGAACATGGTGTCGAGTTGCGCGCGTGCCGGCTGACTCATCTCGTCCATTATGTAGGGTTCGACGGCCGACTTGAAAGAGCCCACTTTCACCACCTGGAAAGTCACCCCGAGTTTATCAAGCAGATTTTTAAAATACAATGATGTCGAACCAAGACCACGCATCGACAACTCGCCTGCCGGATTGAGATAAATCCGGTCGGCCTCAGAAGCTACAAAATAAGACCCGGTGAAAAGCGCGTCGCCGTATGCATAGATTTTCTTCCCGCTTTTCTTAAATTCCAGCAAAGCCTCCCGGATGGCATTGAGGGTTGCCGGAGAAGCCGATACGGCTCCACAGTTAAGATAAAGGGCCGCTATATTCTTATTTTCTGCCGCGATTTTCAACGCCTCTACTATCGCATCGAGAGACTGCGGCTGCTCGAAGTCTCCCTGCATCAGCTGCATCGGGTTCGGCGCATCGGCTGTCTCGCGCTCCATGATAGCTCCTTCGAGTTTAAGTTCGAGAACACTTCTGGACTTCACGGACACAGTCTCGCTGCCGGTGACCATCGATCCCGCTATCCCGAGAACCACTATGGTCACCACCGCCCCGAGCAACAGAATCGCAACCCATGCTCCCACAAAGGATGAGAGCGCATTCATGAAAAACTTTTTCAGCATGTCTTTATTTCGTTTATCACCGATTTGATGGATTCGGCAAGTTCTTCAGCCTCCTTCATTGTAGGAGCCTCGCTGTATATCCGGATTATAGGTTCGGTATTCGACTTACGCAGGTGGACCCAACTCGTCGGGAAATCTATTTTAACTCCGTCTATATCGGTTATCTTCTCGCCGGAATATTTCTCCTTGACAGCCTCGAGAATCGCATCGACGTCGATGTCGGGAGTGAGCTGTATCTTGTTCTTGGCTATAGCATACGCCGGGAGAGAAGCCTTGATCCCGCTGACGCTTTTTCCGGAGCGGGCCATCAATGTCAGGAACAGCGCCACTCCAACAAGAGCGTCGCGTCCGTAATGGAGCGCGGGATAAATCACTCCGCCGTTTCCTTCTCCACCTATCACGGCATTCACCTCTTTCATTCTGGTCACGACATTGACCTCTCCGACGGCTGCCGCATGATAGGTGCTGTTATGTTTTTCAGTGACATCACGAAGACCACGCGAACTGCTCAGATTGGAGACTGTGTTTCCGGGAGTACGCCCGAGCACATAGTCGGCAATCGCTATAAGAGTGTTTTCCTCGATGAACATCTCTCCGTTTTCCATGACAATCGCAAGGCGATCCACATCCGGATCCACCACGAAGCCCACATCCGCACCTGCCTCACGCATCACTCCCGCTATGCCGTAAAGATTCTCGGGGACAGGCTCCGGTGTATGCGCGAATTTGCCTGTAGGCTCACAATTGAGCTCTATCACGTTCTTTACTCCGAGCGAGCGAAGCAACTGAGGGATGATTGCCCCTCCGATGGAATTGATGCCGTCGACCACAACAGAGAAGTCTGCCTTCGCTATGGCTTCGACATCGACAAGAGGAAGATTCTTCACCATATCGATATGGCGTAAAGCCCAGGTGCCGTTGTAGTATTCCTTGCCGAGCTCCATCACGCCGGAGAAAATGTATTCCTCCGCCTCCGCTATCCTGATCACTTCCTTTCCTTCCTTGTCGGACAGAAATTCCCCATCTTTGTTGAGGAGCTTGAGCGCGTTCCACTGCACAGGATTGTGACTTGCCGTTATGATGATTCCGCCGCAGGCATTCTCTCCGGTCACGGCCAATTCAGTAGTGGGGGTAGACGCCATGCCTATGTTGATCACGTCGAAGCCCATTGACATCAGCGTTCCGACCACAAGATGCTCGACCATCCGGCCGGAAATACGTCCGTCGCGGCCCACCACTATCGTATTGCTCTCTCCGCAATAAGTTTTGCGGATGAACGAAGCGTATGCGGCAGTGAACTTTACCACATCCACTCCACTCAGGCCGTCGCCGACCGGTCCCCCTATTGTTCCCCTGATTCCCGATATCGATTTAATTAATGCCATTGGTATTCTTTTTCTTTACGCTCCGCATCCGCGCGGGCATCCTCAATATTCAGCCTTAAAGTATCGAACGTTATATATATATGGAATGCAGTTGCTTACATCAGATGTAAATCCCATAGTGGATTTAACTATCAGGTCTACCTCGCAGTCGTAACCGAGGTACCCGAGAGGCACCTGCAGACCTTCGCCGTACTGTGTGGTGGATGTAAGGACCGTGTTTCCGTAGACAAGACTGGTGCCGTTGAGCGCCGAATTCATATTATCGGCATTACCTTCTCCCTCAACAGTCATTCCTTCGTAAAGATATTTTATGTTCTTGCGCATAAACCTGAAGAACACGGTATCTCCCTTTTTAGGACGCTTGTTTTTATCTCCGGGATTTATCACACGCATATATACGGTACCGTCGCCGTTCATTCTGTAAAACGGGGCATCGGCTCCCTCGATAAATATACTGTCTTCGGGAACAGATGTCACTATCTTGTTGGAAGCAAGGTACCAGTTGACAGCTTCCGTCTCCTCTTTCAGCAGTTCGGAATAACTCTTGGTATCTTCACAGCCCGTCAGAGAAAAGAGCGTCATGATGCCGGCCAATGCCATGGATAACCGGGTAATATATTTCATCTTGATTTTCATTTCAATTCAAGTTTTTCAAGTTTTGCCGGGAGATATTTGTCATAATTGCCCATCGCCTCTACAAGAATCTTACGGCATTCATCGAGAGTGCCATGAAATTCGCCACCGGCCGCCATAATGTGACCTCCGCCACCGTACAGATCGCGGCATACATCACACACCGGAAAATCATGTTTGCTTCTCGAAGAGACTTTAATGCAGTCGGAATCCTCGCGCAGGAACACCGAATAGACCACGCCCCTGATATTTAGCGGCTGATTCACCAGCCCTTCCGTGTCTCCCTTCTGGTAATTGAACCTCTCGAGGTCAGCGCCCGACAGCGTGATCAGCGCGCACCGGTGACGCTCGAATATCTCGAGACGCTCGAGAATTGCGAAACTGTTAAGCCGCAGAGCATCGTACGAGCTGGATTTCACAGCCTCGTCAATAATCCTCTTTTTATCCACTCCCTTCTCGAGCAGTCTCATCATCATTTCGTAGACCTCAGGATTATTGCAGTTGACAGTGAAATTCTGCGTATCGGTGATCAGTCCCGTAAGAAGACACGTAGCCGAGGCGGTGTCCATTTCGGAGTACAATCCGCAGGCGGCTATCAGCCGGAACACGAGTTCACACGTTGACGACATCTCAGGATAAGAGAAAACAAGTTCACAGTCAATGTCCGGATTACGGTGATGGTCTATCAACACCTTGCGACACTGTGCCCCCTGTATGAGCGGAGCAAGATCACCTTGGCGGGTGGCAGTATTGAAGTCGCACATTATTATCATGTCCGCCTCTCCCACAAGCCGCGAGCAGTAAGGGTCATGGCGCGTGAATACCGCTATTTCCTTTACTCCCGGCATGAACATCAACGACCTCGGAGGACGGTCGGGAATCACTACGGAAGGGGTCTTCCCCAACGACTTCAGCAGATGCCACAGACCGAGCGTGCTGCCAAGCGCGTCCCCGTCCGGCCTCATGTGGGCGGTAAGAACAATCTTGTCGCTCTCTTCCAGCATCTTCTGGAACTTGCTGACACTTTCTGATTTAAATATATTCTTCATTATCACAACCGTTTACCGCCGATTTGATTCTAATATCAAGTCAGCGGAAACATTCAAAATGCAAATATAATAAAAATCTTTGGAGAAATCAGACATATTCTCCCAAATAACCATGTAAAATTCAATCAGCCCGGATTATTTTCCTCGGCATTCATCGTAGCCTTCACGATGGTCTTTATCCGAAGCCCGTGAACATGTATCGGCAATGGAGCATCCGCAACATGGCGATGACACTTTCTTTTTCTTCCTTCTCACAATTCCTACTATAATCCAGACTATTGCTCCGACCAGAATCGCCGCCACTATTATATATTGCACTTTTTCACTCATTCAGCATTCACTTTTTCGAGGGTTTCTCTTCTATAACGGATTTCCGTTTTATAGTGTTTATTGAGCTGTCACTGCCACACCCTATCGTTCTGGCAGAAGTATCGCTCATGACCGAATGGACAATGTCGTTGATCATTTCCTTCTGACGGGCGATAAATTCAGCCGCACTGTATGAGCCGCGCTCTATGTCGCGCAGACGACCCTCCCAGATTCCGGTGAGTTTCGCGCTTTTGAGCAATTCCTCCTTGACCATACCTATCAGGTCGATGCCGGCCTGGGTGGCACGCAAGGATTTGCGTTCTTTCCTGATATATCCCCGCTTGTAGAGAATCTCTATGATAGCAGCGCGCGTGGACGGTCGACCTATACCGTTGGCTTTCAAAGATTCGCGCAGTTCTTCATCATCAACTGTAGAACCCGCCGTCTCCATTGCCTTGAGCAGCGTACCCTCGGTGTAGTACTTTGGGGGCTGCGATGTCTTCTTGGCCAGACAGGGAGAATGCGTACCGGACTCACCTTTCTCAAAGGCGGGGAGCACACTGTCGTCATCCCCGTCTTTTTTATCAGGGGTTTCTTCCGCAGGTGCAGGCTGTTTCTTTCCCGAATCATAGACCCTTTTCCATCCCGGATCGGTTATAACCTTTCCTGAAGCCTTGAACTGCGTCTTGCCGGCATGAGCTTTAACCTGAGTCTGTTCAAAGAGACAGTCAGGAAAGAACACCGAGATAAAACGCAGCGCAATCGTATGGAACACATGCTTCTCATCTATGGAAAGTCCGGTGGGGACTGGCTGACCGGTAGGGATGATGGCATGGTGGTCCGTCACCTTTGAATTATCGAAGACCTTCTTGCTTTTTCTGAGCCTCTCCCCCCTGATGGGTTCCATAAGAGAAGCATACGGTCGCAGACTGTCGAGGATACCCTTGCATTTCGGGTACATGTCATCGGTCAGATATGTGGTGTCGACACGCGGATACGTGGTGAGCTTCTTCTCGTAGAGTGTCTGGATGGTCTTAAGCGTCTGGTCCGCGCTCATCCCGTATTTCCTGTTACATTCCACCTGGAGGGATGTCAGATCGAAAAGGCGCGGAGGCGCCTCACGGCCTGTCTTCCTGGTGACATCTGTTATCTCAAGCGGATATTCAGCCACTTCCCTGAGAATACTCTGTCCGGATTCCTCCGTTTCAAATGGTTTCAGCAACGATGTGAAGAGCACATCGCGATAGAGGGTCTTCAGTTCCCAGGTGTCTTTGGGCACGAAATGTTCTATCTCATGCTGACGGTTCACAACAAGAGCGAGCGTCGGAGTCTGCACCCTGCCGATGGATAGCACCTGTCTGCTGGCGCCATATTTGAGAGTATAAAGCCTTGTGGCGTTTATGCCGAGAATCCAGTCACCGATGGCACGGCAGAGCCCGGCGGTATAAAGTGGATCGAGTTCGCTGCTCTCGCGGAGATGCGCAAAACCTTCACGGACAGCCTCGTCTGTAAGAGAACTGACCCACAGACGCTTCACAGGCTTGTCGCATCCTGCTTTCTGCATCACCCAGCGCTGTATCACCTCTCCCTCCTGGCCGGCGTCACCACAGTTTATTACCTCGTCGCAACGTCCGATAAGCATCGCGATAGTCTCCATCTGACGCTTTATGCTCGCCTGGTCGATGATCTTGATGCCGAATTTGGGTGGAATCATCGGCAATACGGAAAGCATCCATGACTTCCACCTGTCGCAGTAATCGGCGGGGTCCTTAAGCGTGCAGAGATGACCGAACGTCCACGTAACGCAGTAGCCGTTCCCCTCATAATATGCTCCCTTCCGCTCGTTGGCACCCAATATTCTTGCAATATCGGCTCCGACACTCGGTTTCTCGGTGATACAAAGAATCATTCCGATGAGTTCTTAGCTTTAGCCTCATCCCACAGGCGATCCATCTCCACAAGCGAGAGATCGGAAATGTTCCGGCCCTGCTCACGGGCGCGACGCTCGATGTGGTTGAAGCGGGAGATAAATTTGCGGTTGGTATGTTCGAGCGCGTTTTCAGGATTCACGCCGTAAAGCCTTGCGGCATTTATCACCGCGAAGAAAAGGTCGCCGAACTCCTCTTCGACCGAAGCATCGTTCCCATGCGCGATTTCCTGCTCAAGTTCTCCGAGTTCTTCCCGTACCTTATCCCATACTTCCTCACGCTTTTCCCAGTCAAAACCGACATTACGCGCTTTTTCCTGAATGCGGGACGCCTTTATCATGGCGGGAAGCGCCGAAGGGACTCCTCCAAGCACAGTCCTGTTGCCGTCTTTCTCCTTAAGTTTGAGCTTTTCCCAATTCTCGACAACCTGCTCTGCAGTATCGGCCTTTACATCGCCATATATATGCGGATGCCTGAATTTCAACTTCGCCACAAGTCTGTCGCAGACATCCACTATATCGAACACTCCTTTCTCCTCACCTATCTTGGCATAAAAAGCCACATGAAGAAGCACATCTCCAAGTTCCTTGCAGATATTGGCGTCATCTTCCGCAATGAGTGCGTCGACAAGCTCGTAGACTTCCTCCACCGTGTTGGGACGCAATGACTCATTGGTCTGCTTGCGGTCCCATGGACATTTCTCCCGCAACGTGTCAAGCACATCAAGCATCTCTCCGAATGCTTTCAATTTTTCCTCCTTTTTATGCATGTCATTCATCTTTATGCGACTTTATGTTTATGCTGTCTTATGCTGTTTTTGAGATTTTTCCACTTGTATCAATTGCCATGAATTCACAATGTTGTGCCATGCTATATATGCAGCCGGGGCAACAGATGCGAGGGGATTCATGTATGTCATGGCGAGCCACACTCCAAGCACGGTGTTTTTCTGCATCAGACTTTGCGCGCAGGATACTTTCATGTCCCGTCCGGCATCTGCCTCCTGGCTCTGACTGTATCGGCGCCTGTCGATTTCCACCATCCTCCCTATCCTGCGGCCGACGGCAAACTGCATGATACATGCGGCAAGCGAACCGACCACCATCAGCAGCATCGCGGCGGCATGGCTTTCAGACCATGTGCTTATTACGAAGCTCACACAGTTTCCCACCACTATGAACAAGGCAACAGCCCAGAGATAAAACGACAACTGCTGGCTGGAGCATATTTTACGCCGGATGCCGGGTGCGGCATACCGCACACATACAGAAAGGAGAAGGGGGCCCAGCAACAGAGGGGCCACCTTGGAAAGTATTGTCAGCACCGACTGTAGAAACCCAATCTCCGCATTGTCGCCGACAGCGGCGAGCAAAGAGGGACCGGCCAAAGCCACCACTAAGTTGCAAAGCAACGAATAAGTGGCTACAAACGATATGCTTCCTCCCAACATAGATGTAATCACCGGCGCGGCCGTTGCCGTAGGCATAAACACACAGATGAACACGCCTTCGGCCACGGTATGGTCAAAGGGCGATATCAGCAGGTAGACAGCTCCGGCAAGTGCCATCTGCACGACAAGAAGGAGGAGGTGCCCCTTGCCGGGACGGAAATCGCACGGATCCAGTTTGCAGTATGTGATGAAGAGCATCATAAAGATGAGATACGGAGACAGGAACGACAGATATCCCATCCATCTGTAAAACACCGCACCACCGATCATTGCAATCGGAAGCATAGCGCTTTTCATCTGTTGGCGATGCAGAGCGAGACGCATGTATCAGAGTTCTCTAAATATTTTCAATCAGACTCTCCACGGCCTTGAATGTGGCCACCGGGGCATCGTTCCAGAAGTTATTGTACTCTGAAATATTCTCTCCCCCGCCCGGCATATCGCTCATCACTCTCACTACCATGAACGGAACGTTGCGGCGGATGCAAGTCTGGGCAATTGAGGCCGACTCCATGTCGCATCCGAGAGCGTCGGGGAACAGACTTTTTATCCGCTCTACCTCCTCAGGGGTACTGATGAAGCGGTCGCCGCTGCATATCAGGCCATAACGATATCCTTCACTGCCATCGGAATGAAGTGAACGCATACTGGCAATATATCGTTCCGCAGGAACAAGCACCCGCGGATAGCCGTCGGCGGCTCCGGGCTCCGTACCGGGACCGCACCATACATCATGGTATGCCACCCCGTCTGCCACCAGCACATCTCCGATATGCATCGACGCGTCCGCTCCGCCAGCCACCCCGCTGTTAACCAGCAGGTCCGGATGGCAATATCTTATCACGGTGTCGGTGCGCAAAGCCGAATTTACCTTACCTATACCACATTTGGCTGCCACCACATCCTTATCAGCGATACGGCCTCTATGTATCTCTACCCCCTCGAACTCCTCCGTGGTTATATCACCCTGGCGACGCATCAGTCCAAGAATCAAATCCAGTTCCTTCTGCATCGCGGCTATTATTGCTATTGTCATGTCGTCAAATTGTAAAATGTAATGCAAAATTACTAAAAAAGGACCGTATAGATAAATTTTGGACTAAAATTTATCTTTTCAGTTCTTTTTATTAATTTTGCGCACAGAGACACAGCCCCGCAGCCTTTCAGGTCCGGAGCCACATCACGCACTGTATGAAAACTATAAAAATCTGGAACGGTAACATTTCCGACCGCCAGCTCAACGAAATAGCTGCCCGGCTCGATGCCGGAGAACTGGTGATTCTCCCCACCGACACCGCATACGCGGTGACATGCGACGCCCTCAACATCAAGAGCATTGACCGCATCTGCCGCATGAAAGGAATCAATCCGGACAAAACCAATCTGTCAATACTCTGCTCGGACATATCAATGGCCGCGGAATACTGCCGGATATCGAATTCTCATTTCCGTATGCTCAAGGAGAACACACCCGGACCGTTCACCTTTATCTTCAGGTCCGCATCAAGTCTGCCCAAGGCGTTTAAAGGGCGCAAAACCGTAGGAATCAGAATACCTGACAACCGGCTGACACTCGCCGTGGTAGAACGATTCGGACGCCCGTTGCTGACTACCACCATAGAATATGCCGACGAGGATTACGCTGTAAACCCTGAACTTATCTCGGAATCCTACGAAGGACGTGCCGACATGATGGTGGAAGGAGGCAACGGATCGACCGATGTTTCGACCATCGTGGACTGCACAGAAAACACTCCCGAAATCACCCGCGAAGGACTCGGAGAGCTGTTATGACCGGAATGTGTCAGATATCGAATATGACCGAATCGGTTATCAGAAGTATGACAAACGTTATGACAAGGAAGACTCCGAACACAAGCGCGATCATGTCGAGTTTATAGCCTACCGCAGGCAATTTGTCATTCATATACGTGGAAAGCAAATGCATAAAGCACATCATGAATGCAAAAAAGCCTACGGAATACTCCCACCATGGAAGTTTTTGTACCATCATGGTCAGTACAACCATTACAACAGCGAGAATCAGTCCGAACCACGCCACAATTTTTGATCCAATAAGTTTAGACATATCCAACATAATCAAATCCTATATAATTTAAGTCCGTATACATGTCCGCTGTCCGTGAGAATCATGGCCACATAATAACCGACAGGCAGCGACGAGATATCAATGCTGACGCTCGCGGTATCGCTATAATACTTCTCCAGCTTCCGGCTACCGTCGATTCCATATACGCGGAGCATCCGGGCGTCTTCCGGAAGGTCCACAACAAAATGGGCACCCCCAAGGTCTCTGAGTACAGGATGCGCAGGCATCAGAACCTCGTCGAAAGCCGCCAGACGCATCTTCTCCTCATTACGGATCTCCCTGATGAAGTTTTCATAGAAGCTGAAAGGCACATCCTCGGGCTCTGCCGCAAGCGCGTCCTCAAGATTGTAATCGCGATAGTCTTTATGATTGTAAATATTGAATTCCACAGCCGAGGGCATCACTATCCAGCTGTTTTTACGGTCAAGCCGTTCTATCTCCTCTTTCTCCTCCAGGTCAAGCTCGCGATATTCGGGAGTATCATACGGAGTTTTCAGGACGGATGTTATGTAATCCGGCAGATTCCGCCAAGCCTCGACAGCACGGTCAGGAGTGCGCGGGTCATAGCGGATTATCTCTATCTGACGGGCATATCTGGTTAACAGATCCCTCACATCATCGTTGAGTTTATCGAGCGAGAATGTGTTGTCAAGGCTGTATCCGAGCACAGGAAAGGCCTTGTTCTCGGCGGAAATTATGACAAATCCTCCTTTGGGATGATTGTATACATAGAAAGGAGTGAACAGACGGTCGGTGGTCAGCTGCCGTCCGTTCCATGCGAGTTTGGGAGCCGCGACATGTATTCCGTAGGCAGTATTGAAGAATGTTTCCGCTATTTTCGACGCATGTTTCTGAGACACAGTTTCCGCCATAGCGGACACCGATGCAAGACAAAACGCCATGCCGGCGACAAGGAATCCCGATGTCAGTTTTTTTGCCAACTCATTCATACTTATATAACGCGGGCAATCGCAAAATGGTATGAGACCAGGTCCCACTTGTCGGGGACCGGGTCTCATACATATCTTCCGGATTCTGTATTTTCCGAAACGGTTATCCCTCCTGAGCCTCCACTTCGCTCTCCTCCACTTCGGGAGTCGCAATGTTGGGAAGTTCAAGGCCGAGATGTTTCTTCTTATCAAGCGCTTTCAGTACAAGTCCGAGAATAAGGGCTGCTACTCCGAGGCATGCAAGCATCACGAGCGGCGCCGTATAATTGTAGCTGACCGCAGCCTGATCGGGGGTGAGGGTGCCGTTGGCAAGTCCTTCCACAATCTGAGGATTGGTCTTGTCAAGAATCTTACCTATAAGCATAGGGAAGAGCCAGAGGCCGATGTTCTGGATCCAGAATATCAGGGCGTAGGCGGAACCGATGATTTTAGAATCGACGAGTTTCGGAACGCTGGGCCACAACGACGCGGGAACAAGCGAGAACGACGCGCCGAGAACAAGGATTGTCACGTAAGCCAGGATAACTCCGCTTACGGGATTCCCCTTTAGCTGCGGGAGGATGAATGCAAAAGTAAGATGGCATACAATCAGCAGCATGGAGCCGAGAACAAGCATCGAGGCAGCCTTTCCCTTATAATCGACATAGTTGCCGAGAATCGGGGTGATTCCCACCGCGAGCAGCGGGAATACCGCAAATATCGCTGCCGCGCTCTGGCGCATATAGCCCATATAGCAGTACACCACAAGCGCTGTTATTGACAGAGCGAGAAAACCGTACTTGGCACCGGCTTTTTTCTGAAAGTTGCTGACAAAGGCCGTGATGGCGATCACAATCATTATCACATACTGGATCACTGTAACCGTATCCGTCGCCCAGAACGATTCAGCGGGCACATCGGTAAATGTCAGGTTGCACTGAAGCATGTTGACGGCATATTTCTGGAATGGGAAAATCGCCGAGTAGTAGAGCACACAGAGAAGAGCCACAAGCCAAAACGCCCAGCTTGAGAGGATCTTGCCTAAATCGCTCACTTTGAACGGTTCGTCCTTTTCTTCAGCCTCGCCGCTCTGCTCGTCGAGTTTTTTGTCCATAAAGAAGTAGACGATGAACATGATCAACGCGATCATAAGCAGAACCACGGCGAATGCCACCGAGCGCGACACGCTCACATCTCCACCCAAATTGGCGAATACGGGTGAGAAAATCATACAGGTGGCGACACCGAGGCGGGCGAGAGCCATCTCCGAACCCATGGCAAGAGCCATCTCGCGTCCCTTGAACCATTTCACGATTCCTCTGGAAACGGTGATACCGGCCATCTCAACGCCGCAACCGAAAATCATGAATCCGATTGCAGAAAGTTTGGCCGAGGCGGGCATCCCTTCATAAAAGGGTGACACTCCGAGTTCATCAAATCCGGGAATATAGTTGAGATGATTCGTGAACCATACGTCAAGACTGCTTCCGATGAATGAATCAGTGAGGGCATACCAGTTGATGCATGCTCCCACAAGCATCACCGCTCCAGACAACACTGCGGTGAAGCGTACCCCCATCTTGTCGAGTATGATACCGGCAAAGATAAGGAAGAACACGAACACGTTGAGGAACGTCTCCGAACCCTGCATGGTTCCGAATGCGGTGGAATCCCATCCGCGGGTTTCCTGCAGAAGGTTCTTGATAGGTGAGAGTATGTCCATGAAGACATACGAACAGAACATGGCGAACGCGAGCAGACCGAGGGCCGTCCATCTGGCCCATGCCTTGTCTCTGAGCAGTTCACCTTTCTTCGCCAGTGCTGGCGCTACGGTTTTTGCTGCCATAAATTGTTGTTAGGTAGTTCCGGAGGGCTTATCCCCTCCTCACTTGGATATTAGCATCTGGAGGGGCATGACCCGGTATGCGGAATCGTTGTTAATTTACCGCAAATTTACACATAATTTTAAAAATTATGGCAGTTTATTGTTAAAAAACATATTATTCTCCGGCCATTTCTTTCACTTTTGCAGTCAGAGCTTCTTTATCGGCGCCCACTATGCGCCCGGTCTCCTTGCCGCCAGGAGCAAGAAACAGAAACGTAGGCATGGCCTGGATCCCGTATTTCGCGGCAAGCGCCGGCTCACGGTCCACATCAACGCTGACAAAATTGATTTTACCGGCATATTCCTCCTCCATCTCCGCCACAAGGGGCGCAATCATTCTGCATGGCCCGCACCAAACGGCATAGAAATCCACCACTGTCGGAATAGAATCGCTGTAGATCTTTCCCGACTCCGCCGGCGCTTCCGATACCCTGGACACCGCGCTGTCGCCTCGGCCTGTTCCATTCTCTTTCTTTCCGCCGCAGGCAGCGGACATAAGGCATAACGACACGATTGCCAATACGCCGATAGCTTTCTTCTTCATAATGTTGACTTGTTGAGTATTCATATTGATATCTGAGTCTTAAGTGTCATTTAATCCTTTAAGATTAAGATAAAGACCCCATATTGCATATTATGAGCGATGCAACATGGGGCCCGGCTATAATAACAACCGGTATTCAGTATTGTTCCTACATGACTGCCGGTAAAAGCGTGTCCCTTAATATATCTCCTTGTCGTGTTCGAGAAGGAGAGTCTTCGACGGACGATCGCATACCTCAGGCGGACCAAAATACTGGATCGGGCCAGGGTACTGATAGAGCGTGTTGAGAGCTATTGTCTCGCGCATCGAGGCGAATTTGAGATAGGGACGTCCGTGAAGGTCTACGAGAGCCTTCTGTATCACGGGCTTCATTTCACCCTTGCGACGCTCCATATTCATCATCATGGTGATTGGAATTCCGCCTGGAATCCAGTTTTCTGTATGGTCGGTGAGATTACGCACGCTTGACATGTAGCCGGTGACGCCGGAGTTGATGAGCATGGCTGCATTGTATCCGAGAGCGTATGTGTAGTCGGCATCGAAATTGGTGGGGTCGGCGCAACGGCCTTCGTAACCGAAGAAGTGATGCTGCGCGCTGAACTTGCCAACATACTCTCCGTCCTCGGCCATCTCTTCAAGACGCTTTTCGACCATAGCGCTGAGAAGGCTTTCGGTCTCGATCAGCGACACCTGCACGTTGCCGTGGCTGTCGCGGTCAAGGCTGAGCTGCAAGGCGATATTTTTGGGGAGTGATTTGTAGAGTTCGCCGTTCCTGGCACTCAGGTAGCCGTGAATGAGGTTAAGCTTGTCGAGTTCCTCAACTTCGGAGATCTCCCCGGCATGCTCCTCGATCACATCGTTAAGCTCGCTGATAAGCGATTTCATCGACGGTATGAACTCAATCAGACCCTCCGGGACAATCACAGTTCCAAAATTCCATCCGAGTTTGGCGCGCTCAGAAATCACGTAGCATATATAGCTTACGATATTGTCGAGCGTCATCCGCTTCGCCTGCACCTCTTCGGAGATAATACAGATGTTGGGCTGTGTCTGGAGTGCGCATTCAAGGGCGATGTGCGATGCCGAGCGCCCCATAAGCTTTATGAAGTGATAATACTTCTTGGCTGAATTACAGTCACGCTGAATGTTGCCGATCACCTCGCTGTAGACCCTGCAGGCGGTGTCGAAACCAAAAGAGGTTTCAATCCATTCGTTTTTGAGGTCGCCGTCAATGGTTTTTGGAACTCCGATCACCTGGACTCCGGCGTTGATATTCTTATAGTACTCCGCGAGCACTGCGGCATTGGTGTTGGAGTCATCTCCTCCGATTATCACGAGCGCCTTTATGTCGAGTTCCTTGAGGATCTTCAGACCGGCATCGAACTGCTCCGGCATCTCAAGCTTTGTGCGCCCCGAACCGATGATATCGAATCCACCGGTATTGCGGTATTCCTTGATGACTCCGGCTGTAAGCTCCATATACTGGTGGTTGATGAACCCGGAAGGACCCATCAGAAAACCATAAAGACGATTTTCCTTGTTGAGGCTCTTGAGGCCGTCGAAGATACCGCTCACCACATTGTGGCCGCCGGGCGCCTGACCTCCGGAAAGGATGATACCGACATTAAACGGCTCCTCAACGCGCTCGGGAGCCTCGTCGGGAACAAACTCCACTACCGGCATTCCGTATGTGTGCGGGAAAAGTTCTCTGATTTCTGCCTGATTGGCGACGGATTCAGTGGCCTGGCCGTAATTGACTTTAACAGGACCCTGAAGGGCTTTCGGAAGTTTGGGCTGATATGATGCCCGCACTCTTTGAAACGCACTCTTTTTCATTTTGTCAACTTATCTTAGGTAATTATCTCAGGTAATTTATTCTCAATCTGAATTCCAAACTTACTTTCAATCTGAATTCCACAAGAGCTCACGGGGTAATATCGGGAGCTTCCGTATTTTATTTTTGCATCCATTTCCGGATACAAAGTTAATCATTTTTACCCATATATCGGGCTTTGGCGGCAACTAATTTTCTCATTTCTTCTTCGGCGCGCGCCAGGTCGGCCGGCGTATCGATTCCAAATGAAGGTCGTTCCGTGAACGCCACGGCTATTCTGCAGCCATTCTCAATCCAGCGCAGTTGCTCAAGTTTCTCCGCTTTTTCAAGAGAAGTCTCATGCATTCCTACAATCCTTGTCAATGTCTCCGGACGATAGGCATATATGCCTACATGGGTATAGTAATCGACATCCGACGGCTTTCCGCATTTCAATCCACCTCTATCGAATGGAATCACGCTGCGGGAAAAATAGATGGCCTCCATTCCGGGAGTCATGATTATTTTTACAAGATTCGGATCTTCAAGCAGTCCGATACCGTCAGACGTATCGAATTTTGTGGCAAGTGTCGCAATGCCTGCCTCCGGATGCTCCTCGAGGGCTCCGGCAACATTCATTATTTCTTCAGGGCGTACAAAAGGCTCGTCTCCCTGGACGTTCACGACAATATCGGCTTGTATGCCAAGCAACCGATATGCCTCCGCAACGCGTTCAGTGCCGCTGCTGTGCGAGACAGCTGTCATCACCGCCTTGTATCCGGCCTTTTCCACACACCGCAGAATATCCTCATGGTCTGTGGCGACAGCGAAATCCAGACCGGTTTCCGATACATTCCGGCATACATGAATTATCAGCGCTTCACCACATATTTCAGCAAGAGGTTTACCCGGGAGTCGGGTCGAGCCATATCTGGCGGGAATAATGACTATTGTTTTCATCTTTTACCTGGCAAGACCATAACCATAAAAATACTATGGTATAGGCCAATAACGAAACAACTCCACCGATTTCCATCGACGGAGTTGCCTTCCTGAGGTTCCAACCAGATTCGAACTGGTGTAAACGGTTTTGCAGACCGGTACCTAACCACTCGGACATGGAACCATTTCGCTTTTGCGAGTGCAAAGTTAACAATTCTTTCCGAATCCTGCAAATTTTCCGGCCAATATTTTTTCAGACATTTCAATTTCCCAATCCAACCTCCTAATTATTAATTAATTTTAAATTAACCACAATCGGGATCTTCACACGTCCAAAACAACGATTAGAACCATGTACAGGTTGCAGCACATATTGGCAGGACAATCCTGTGGTTTTCACAATACCATATCCAACTGCATCCGACAGTATCCGGCTATCCGGTTGACAGCTATATCCGGTTGACAGGGCGGACCTCGGAGAGGTCCATGCTATCTTAACCCCAGGCACCGGAGCGAAGCGCAGGTTCCTGGGGTTGAGCCGACAAAATCGCGACAACCTCGGAGAGGTTGTACCACTGATCAAGATGAACAGTCATGTCAGCATGTAGTCGGACCATATCATCCCACCTTTATCGGTGAGGCCTTTAAGTTCATCCTCAAATGATAGGCGTTTGTGGTGTTCCTTTTGGCACTTGATATAACCAATTACATTTTGTAAGTCTTCAGGGTTCCTGCCTATGGCGAAATACTCCTTGCCCCAGCCCTCAAATGCCGGGAAATATCCTGAATCTTTCATCCATTTACTGCTTTCACGCTTTATATCGCGCATCACATTCATCAACGCATATCGTGGATCAAGGTCAAATAGAATATGAATATGGTTTTCTATACCACCAATCCTATATAGGTGGCAATTACGAGTTTTAAGAATTCCCCAGATGTATTTATATAATAATTCTTCATGTTCCGGGAAAATGGTCATACGTCTGCAATAGGTGTTTATTACTGCATGTATAGGTATTAATACGTTACTCATGTTGCAAATATAATCATACAATATGAATGGGGCAAGTATGAGACATAAAAATAAGATATTACCTCGCTTCGTGGTACAACCTCTCCGAGGTTGTTGCTATTTAGCCGGTTTGGCCCCAGGAACCTGCGCTTTGCTCCGGTGCCTGGGGTTAAGATAGCATGGACCTCTCCGAGGTTAGCCTTGTCAACAGGATATAGCTGTCAGTCAGATATGGCTGGCTCGGCCCCAGGAACCTGCGCTTTGCTCCGGTGCCTGGGGTTAAGATAGCATGGACCT
>OFGE01000522.1_pt1 | contig 41656 bp, 46 predicted proteins | sample 1521681 | NCBI WGS metagenome assembly OFGE01 (sample SAMEA3504093, study PRJEB24116) | mouse gut metagenome | biome: mouse gut; feature: mouse-associated habitat; material: faeces | place: Denmark | collected 2011
CATAGTAAAACCCCCTAAGTTAGATTCCTTTGTCCAACTTAGGGGGTTCACTTCAGTCAACTTTTAGCTGACTAGGCTCGCTTTTTAGTATTCCATTAAGCATAGTGTATCATAATCTTTGATACGTTTTCGTCCATTTAGATCTTTTAATTCGATGATAAAGGCACAGCCAACTACTTCACCACCGAGTTGTTCAACTAGATCGATCGTAGCACCGATCGTTCCACCAGTTGCTAATAGATCGTCAACGATCAAAACTTTTTGTCCTGGCTTGATCGCATCTTTATGCATGTAAAGTGCAGAAGTACCATACTCTAGATCATATTTTGCTTCGACCGTTTCTCGTGGTAACTTACCTGCTTTACGTGCAGGAGCAAAGCCAACACCTAATTCATAAGCCACGGGACAGCCTACGATAAAGCCACGGGCTTCAGGACAAGCGACCATTTCAACGCCCTTATCTTTGGCAAATTGAACGATCCGATCTGTTGCTTGGCGATAGGCTTCACCATCAGCCATTAGGGGCGTAATATCGCGAAAGATGATCCCTTTTTCAGGATAATCAGGGATACTTTCAACATAATTATTTAAATCCAAAGCCATTTTTTAACTCCTTCTCTCGCCACTAACCTAAACGTTGTAGTAACCAGTCAGTCAACTCTTCATCTGAACTAGTCGAAACTAGCTCTTCGACTTGTATTTGCTGGCCATGTGTGCGATAACTATTTGTATCTTCTAATCGATGTGGACGTGCATTTCTCACACCAACTAAAATTCCATTTTTTATTGTAACAAATCCTGCCTCAAAAAACATCTTTAAGGCTAAAACTAGTTGAGATTTTTCTAGTCCCACTTGAGTTGCAGCCTGATCAAGGTCTGTCTTTAAATTCAAATGTCCTACTTGAAAAATAAATTTATACACTTTAGTAAGCGCTGTTCTTTCAGGTAATGGTGCGCTTTTAGCCTTAGTGTATAAAATAGCCCGGACTTTAGCGCAATCAAGTTTACTTAAAACAAATTCCAATTGAGCAAGGTTTTGTGGTAGATCGACTAAAACTATTTCATCTGCTGTCAATTGAGATAGATTTTGATCAAAAACGACACATTTAGAACCGGCTGGCAGATGATCAGCAAAACGTTGGGCTAAGTTTGCATTGAAAAAGCCATAAAGAGCTGGCCTCAAAAACTGCTCTTTTTGTAATCGTTCGCTTCGCTCAATGATCACTTGTGGCTTTGGCTTAACTGCCTGAGCTAAGTCCTTGATCAATAATTGTGGACTAACGTTACCACGCCATTCATTTTTATCGACTGAGGCGACAAATTTTAATGACTTAGGCTGAGCTAGTAATTCTGGTAATTTATCACCAACACCAAAAGCTAAGGCTGCTAATTGGGTCTTACCAGTACTTAGATCCAACCGCAAATGATCATTTGTCTTACCTAGAGCTTTAGCTTGCACAACTTGGTAGTCTATGATCTCAAATAATGGAACTTCATTATCCGTCCCAAAAGGTGCTAGTTTATCTAACGAAGCGATCAGATCTAGCGTAACTTCACTGGCCTTAAGTTTAGCTGACACCTTCAAAACAGGTTTCTTTGTTAAATCAAGTTCTTGGGCTTTTGCCTCTTCATCCAAGATCGCTTGAAGTTGAGACAAATTGCTAACTTCAAGGGCTAATCCACATGCCATGTGATGACCACCAAAGCTTGTCATCAGTTCCCGATGTCCATCCAAGGCATTAAACAGATGGAAGTCCTCGACCGACCGCCCAGAGCCTTTAGCGATCCCTTCATCTGAAATATCGAGCACCAAAGTCGGCCGGCCCGTTTTTTCGACCAAACGACTCGCTACGATCCCTAAGACGCCTTCGTGCCAATCAGAACCGGCTACAACATTGACCAAATGTTTTGGTTCTTGTTCAAGCTTATGCAATGCTTGCTTTGTGATCTCTTCAACGATATTTTGTCTTTGGATGTTCAAGCTCTGAGCTTCTTTGGCTAGATCTGTCGCTAACTCATCATCTAATGTCGTCAACAGCTCAACACCACTTTGGGCATGTTGCATTCGGCCGATCGCATTTAAGCGCGGTCCTAACGAAAAACCGATCGTTTCTGAAGTGATCGCTCGTTGGTCAACGCCCGCAACTTCATATAAAGCAAGTAATCCAGGACGCAAGGTATTTTCCAGAGCCGTCAACCCAAATTTGACCAAAGCACGATTCTCATCTGTCAATGAGACAAGATCAGCCACTGTTCCGATCGTCGCTAGATCCAAGAGCTCTTGTGGGATCTCATCTAACAGCGCTGTTGCCACTTTAAAAGCTACCCCCGCTCCTGAAAGATCACCAAACGGATATTTTCCTTTAGGATGGCGAGGATGGACCACCGCATAAGCATCTGGTAGCGTTTGGGGCAATTCATGATGATCAGTGACGAGCACATCAACACCTTTTTCATTTGCCAAAGTGATCGCCTCGTGACCTGAGACACCATTATCAACGGTCACGATCAGTTCAGTTCCATTAGCGATCAAACGTTCATATGCGTCTTTATTGGGACCGTAACCATCTTTGAAGCGATCAGGGATATAGTAATCAACATCAGCACCTAACTGTGTCAAAGTCTCATACATGATCGCCGTACTAGTCAGTCCGTCGGCATCATAATCACCATAGATCGTGATATGCTCACCTGAAACGATCGCTTCTTGGATCCGATCAACTGTTTTTTGCATATCATATAGTAAATATGGATCGTAAAAACTCGTACTTGATGGCTCAAGAAATCTGCGAACCTCCTCGACGGTCGTATATCCCTTCTTCACTAACAGCTCAGCCACTAGAGTAGCCAAGCCAAATTCATCTGCGATCGCTTGGCTAGCTGGAGTTGGGGCCAGGTTTTCTTCTTGCCATCGATATTTTGCTGAAACCAATATTTTTCCCCCTACATCTAACTACTTTTCTTCTGTTTTTGTATCGTGTTTTATCTCTTGTTTAATGTTTTTATCTGCCCGGCGCATTGCTTGATTAGATTCTAATTTACTCTTGACCTGTTTTAATTCCTGCTTTTGTTGCAAAATAGTCGTCATCGAGAAAAGAACTGCTAAAATAACACCTAAAAGTAATGAGATCACCAAGATCACAACTAACGGCATCGTAACTTGGGAAAAGCCAAAATTAACAGTCACAGGTTGCACATTTAACCATGAAAAGATCACGATCACCAAGACTAAAACTAAAATTCCGATCAAACTCCATTGTTTTTTCATAGATCTTACCTATCCTTTATTATTTTTTATTAAAGATCCCGCCAGCCAGATGATCACCTAGCCACGGAAACATTTGATACCCGTGATGCGCTAGTTCCATATAATATGGCAAATTGAGCTCGCGTTTACGTGTCCCGATCGCCTTAACGATCTTTTCAGCAACGATCTCTGGATTCAATGACATTTTCTTGACCCGATCGATATATTCGCCTGTTTCATCGGCAATTTCAAAGAAAGCTGTTCTGATCGGACCTGGATTGACTGTCAAGACTGCGATCCCCAAAGGTTTTAATTCTAAACGCAAAGCATTTGAATATGCGATCACAGCTGCTTTAGTAGCTGAATAGATCGATGATTTGGGAGTTGCGATCTTACCACCGATCGAGGCTACATTGATGATCATGCCTCGTTTGCGCTTAGCCATATATAAAGCTGTATATTTAGTTACATACATCAAGCCTAAGACATTGACCCGAAACATTCTTTCGGCAATATCCATTCTAAAGTCCAGGGCTTGACGCATAAAACCAAAACCAGCATCATTGATCAAAACATCGATCGGACCGACATTTGCTTCTACTTCATCGATCACTTTTTCGATCTGATGCGGATGAGAAACATCTAATTGGTAAGCATAGGCCAATCTCCCAGAGATCGCCCGACAAACAGCCATTACTTTTTCAAGCTTATCTTTGCGCCGAGCACACCCAACTACGATCGCCCCTTGCTTGGCAACTTGATAGGCAACTTGTTCGCCTAAACCAGAAGAAGCCCCTGTGATCAAAACAACTCGATTCGTTAGATCTTTTAATTGCTTATATCCTGTCATTAGCTTTTTTCACCTTTCTTTTTGAATGGAACATCGATCACATCAAAATCTTTGACTACCTTGACATTACTGAAGATACTTGCAGCATCTTTTTGCAGTTGCGTTGCTAAAGGTCCAACATAACGTGCCGAAATGTGATTCAATAGTAATTGCTTGACACCCACTTTATTTGCGATCTTAGCTGCTTGAATGCACGTCGAGTGATAATAGTTACGTGCTAGTTTGCTCTCGCCTTTACCAAAAGTGCTCTCGTGTACCAACACATCTGCACCTTGCGCTAATTCTAAGATCCCAGGTGCTTGTCTAGTATCACCTAAGATCGTGATGATCCGACCCTTTTGGGGTTCACCGATGTAATCTTTACCATCAAGCGTACGTCCATCAGGTAAAGTCACAACTTCGCCAGCCTTGATCCGACCATAGATCGGCCCCGAAGGAACATGTTCAGCCCGCAACTTATCGATCAACAGTTCACCTGGATGGTCTTTTTCTTCGATCCGATAACCCACACATTCGATCCGATGATCTAGCCGCTGAAATGAAACTTTGAATTTATCATCCTCAAAAATCACACCTTCGTCTGTTAATTCTACAAATCGCAGTGGGTATGAAAGATGTGTTTGCGAAACTTTCAAACTTATCCTCACAAAATCAGCGATCCCTTTAGGTCCATAGATCGTCAGTGGGTGTAATTTTTCTCCCCCTTGAAATGAACGACTACTTAAAAAACCAGGTAGTCCAAAGATATGATCTCCATGTAAATGCGTTATAAAGATTTTATCGACCTTACGTGGCCTGATCGTCGTGTGTAAAATCTGATGCTGCGTTCCTTCGCCAACATCAAATAACCACACCGCATTTTCCTCATCTAACAGTTTAAGGGCGACCGATGATACATTGCGAAATTTCGCAGGTGAGCCCGCACCTGTACCTAAAAATTCTAATTCCATCAATTGATATTCCTATTCTAATCGGCAAAGCCGAAGTAGTTTTTCATGTTATTCCTTTTATATTCTATCATCATTTCCCCAAGTAGACAAAGTACCCTCTATACAAAACCTCAGCCAAACATCTCTTTTTAAGCATTTGATAACGATTTAAATAAAAAATATTACATTTCTTTATTTGCAATAGCATAAAAATTTTGTCTTTATCGAACAAATGTTTTATAATACGATTGAGGTGAGTCCATTGCGTATCAGTGATTTTTTACATTTGACCACAGAACTCGATCTGACTTTAAAAGTTTACTTCACAACGCCCACGCAAACTTTGCCAATAGGAGTAGTACGCTTTTTGCCGACTGAAGTTGTTTTATTGCCAACTAAAAAGCCCCTAACACTAAAAGAACTTCAGCTAAAGTTAGCACCTATAGCTCCAACTACAACACTAAGTTTAATGTCTAATGATACACTCCAACCACTTTTTGGGATCAAGATCAGCCCTCCAAAATTATTACTTAAGTAAAAAAGATGCCTTCAAAACCTGAAAGCATCTTTTATTTATTTTAGTATCTGTTTGGCTACAAAAGGTCCATAGTATTTGAGTCCTTCTGGATTTGGATGAACATTATCACCATAGAACCAATCGGCATGATCTTTACTGTAAGCATACCAATCAATTATCTTTAGATTGTGATATTTCTTAGCAGCTTCCTTTAGATCATCGTTGACCTGGTCTTGCCAACGTCGTGTCGGAACATGGACATTGATCCAATACACTTTGCGTTTATCACCTAAGATCGTCATGATCTGTTGCATCTCATCTTCCGTAAATGGGCCATTAGTACCTTCACTGATCAAAACTGTGTCAGATAGTTTACCCATTTGAGCTAACGATTGTAAGACTGGGATCGCTTCTTTGACCTGACGTCCGACTTTAGCATCGACATACATATTAGGGAAGATCCCTTGGAGTGTTGCTGAAGCATCAGCAAGGACCGAATCACCTACTGCTGTGATCGGTAAAGTTTGTGCTCGAGTAAGCTCAGCTTGGGTCAATGAATCACTTGAACTAGATTCAGATCTACTTGTTGGTTGCTCAGAACTTGCTTTTTGAACACTTGAAGCTTGACTACTTTTCTCAGCTTGGATCTCCTTATTTTGCGTTGCCACTTTTTTGTTATTTGACTCGATCGCTTTTTCTAATGCTGCATTTTGCTTACTTTCAGAACCCTGAGCCGGGGAAATGATCGCACCCGTCAAAGCTAATAAGATGATCACACTTGGTACAGCTAGATACCAGCGTTTTTTACCATAGCGTGATCCTGGTGCAAAAATTTCCTTGATCGTTATCCATGTCTTAGAATAGTCAAAATGTTGCAAGGGCAATTCAAGATAACGATAAGAAAGATCACTGATCACTAAGATCAAAGCTACTTCGATCACACCGTATAAGAATGGATGGTCGGCGACATTGACTTTGTCTTCAAAAAAGACCAAGACTGGATATTGATATAAGTAGATCCCGTAACTGCGCTTTCCGATCCAAGTAAATAATGGATTTGTCAACAAACGGTTGAGGTCAGCCCCAGGATGAGCCACAACTGCGACTAAGATCATCGATAAAACAGAGAAGAAAAACATCCCGCCCCGATAAACCAAAGCACTTTCACCCGTCATACGCATAAACATCCAAAGTAAAAGCACCATTGTGACGCCACCGATCACATCTAGGGCTAGCCTAAAGTTTGGTTGTAAATTCTTTTTAAGGGCTGTACTTGGCCAAATAACTGCTAACGATGTCCCTAATAAGATCGAAAACATCCGTGTATCTGTACCGTAGTAAACACGGGAGGGATCTTGACCACTCCGATACAAGATAGCCATCAATAAAGCCGAGATAAACGCTAAAATGATCATCGTATCAAAGATCGGTTGTTTCTTTTTGACAAATTTTAGCAATAATAAAATAATTATCGGCCAAAAAAGATAAAATTGTCCTTCGATCGATAATGACCATAGATGGGTAAACGGTGACTGGGTACCAAACTTATCAAAATAAGATTCATGATGCGCCACTTGGAACCAATTATAAACATATAAAAAATTGGTCGCGATTATTGCCCGAATATTTGTCAGTAGATCACGGGCAAACAAAGTAATGTAGGCAGTCGTTACTAATACCAATGTAACTAAAGCTGGATACAGGCGCTTCATTCGTCTAATATAAAAGCCCTTGATATCGATCCGTCTATTTTGTTGCCATTCTTGAAACAATAGATCTGTGATCAAATAACCAGAGACCACAAAAAAGATCGGAACCCCTAAGAATCCACCTTGAAATTGATACGGTGCCAGATGATACAAAATAACACCGATGACTGCGATCGTTCTGATACCATCAAAACCTGTAATATATCTACTCTTCTTTAACCTTTTTCCCATTTGTAAATATTTCCTTTAAATCTTATTCAACAAATTCAAATGTAAAGTTGCCAATTCTTACAAGATCACCGTTCTTAGCTCCACGCTCACGCAAGGCATCATCAACGCCCATTCCACGTAATTGACGCGCAAAACGCATCATGCTTTCTTCGTGATCTAGGTTCGTCATCTTGAAGAGTTTTTCTAACTTAGCACCACCAAGGACCCAAGTTGCATCTGCATCACGTGTAAGCGTAAATGGTGCTTGTGTCGCTTGTTCCTTAAACTCATAGACTTTAGCTTGTTTATCTTGAAGTTTTTCAGCTTTAGTCTCAAACGCTGGTGTCTCAGCCAACAACTTAGCAGTCTTGTGTAATAATTCATCTAAACCTTGGTGTGTCAAAGAAGAGATGGCTAACACTTCTGGTTTAGTTGCTAAAGTATCATCTTGAGCAAGTTGTTCTTTAAATTTAGCTAAGTTTTCAGCCGAAGCGGGCATATCCATCTTAGAAGCGACTACGATCTGTGGTCGCTTCAACAATGCTGGATCATATTTCTTTAGTTCAGCGTTGATCTTTTGATAATCTTCAAATGGATCGCGCCCTTCTGTCCCTGACATGTCGACCAAATGTAAGATCACTCTTGTCCGCTCAACGTGACGTAAAAATTGGATCCCTAAGCCAACGCCTTGTGAGGCACCTTCGATCAAACCTGGCAAATCAGCCATTACGAAATCTTGCCCGTCATCTAAACGTACCATCCCTAAGTTTGGCACAAGTGTTGTAAAGTGGTAATCAGCGATCTTAGGTTTAGCACTTGTTACCACCGAAAGTAAGGTCGATTTTCCAACTGATGGGAACCCGACCAGTCCCACATCCGCTAAAACCTTAAGTTCAAGCTTTAGATTTCGTTCGATCCCTGGTTCACCATTTTCAGCGATCTCAGGGGCTGGATTCTTAGCTGAAGCAAAATGAATATTGCCACGACCACCACGACCACCTTTCGCTACGACTAATTCAGCGTTATTTTCGACTAGATCGCCTAAAACCTCACCAGTATCAGCATCCGTTACGGTCGTACCCTGTGGAACTGCAATATATAAGTCTTTTGCTCCACGACCATACATCCCTTTGATCATTCCATTTTGGCCAGGTTTAGCCTTAAAAATACGGTGATAACGAAAATCCATCAAAGTCCGTAAACCTTCATCGACTTTCAAGATGACACTGCCACCTTTACCACCGTCTCCCCCAGCCGGTCCTCCATTAGGAACATATTTTTCGCGCCGAAAAGCTACGGCACCGTCGCCACCTTTACCAGCTTTGACTTGAATTTTAACTTGATCTACAAACATTTATTTCACCCTTCTAAATAATCCGACAACCTCTGCTGTCCAGGATGTTTCTACATAGTCTCTAACTATTATTCAATATTACCTAAAATTTTTTTAAAATATTGTAACACTAAGCACAAGTATAACAGTTTCACGCCTCATTCTTCAACCAAGAATAACACTTAATTATCTAAACTTAACTTGATCGTTTGTGCGACCTTTTTAGAGATCCCTAACGCTTGAAGCTCTTCTAATGAAGCTTGCGCGATCCTCTTTAAAGATCCGTAATTACGCAAAAGTTTGATCCGCGTTTTTGGTCCCACACCGGGGATCCGTTCAAGCTTGGATGAAAGCGAATTTTTCGATCTAACTTGACGGTGAAATGTCACTGCGAATCGGTGAACTTCATCTTGGATCCTTTGCAACAGATAAAAGCCCTCGCTCTTTGGATCTAGTCCGATCCGTTCGCCGGTTTGGCGTAAAAGATCAGCCGTCTTATGGTGCTCATTTTTTACCATCCCAGCTACTGGGATCGCCAAGCCTAACTGATTATGCAAAACATCGACCGCCGCTTGAACTTGGATCTCGGCTCCGTCCATCAAGATCAAATCAGGTAACGGCTTTTTTTCTTTCAATAACCGGCTATAACGGCGATAGATAACTTCTCGCGTGCTTGCAGCTTCATCAGCATGATCAACTGTTTGTAATTTGTATTTCCGATAATCATTTTTCTCTGGTTGCCCATCGACAAAACAAACCATCGCTGAAACGAGGTCTGAACCTTGCGTATGCGAATGATCAAAGGCTTCGATCCGATGGCCCACCGGTAACCCTAAAGCATCAGTGATCTCTTTCATTGCTCCAGTCGTTTTGCGATCATCTAATTCTAGTAAACGAAACTTTTCTTCTAAAATTAACTGGGCATTTTTGCTAGCAAGATTGAGCAATTCCTTTTTGGTCCCACGTTTTGGTGTCCTAACTGGTGTTTGTAAAATATCAGCTAAGATCTCTTTATCGATCGTTTCTGGAACTAAGATCTCTTTAGGCAAGATCCGGTTTTTTTGGTTGTAAAACTGTAAGATAAATGAAGCTAGTTCGGCCTCAGGCGTATCGATACATGGGAAAAGCCGTTTTTCTCGTTTCATTAACCGAGCCTGACGAATGAAGAAAACTTGGATCGAGATCCACCCCTTATCCATATAAAAACCAAACAGATCTCGTGGTGTATTATCATTAGAAATGATTTTTTGCCGTTCAACAGTCATCTCAACATAACGGATCTGATCTCTGATCTCACCGGCACGCTCATATTCGAGTTGTTCGGCAGCCTGTTGCATCTTTGTGGTCAATTCTCGCTTGATCCCACCAACATTACCACTTAAAAAAGATTTGATCTTTTTGATATTTTTTTCATACTCAGCTGGATCGACTTCTTTAAAACAGGCCCCTAAACATTGGCCCATATGATAATACAAGCAAGGACGCTTTTGATACCCATTGCAGCGTCTTAACGGATATACCTTTTGCAATAACTGTAATGTTTCTTGAGCAGCGTAAACATTAGGATAAGGGCCAAAATAATAGCCCCCATCTTTTTTGACTTGACTAACGATCTTTAGTACGGGGTCTTTTTCGTTAGTGATCTTGATATACGGATAACCCGTTCCCCGTTTCAACTTGATATTATAATGAGGTGTATACTTTTGGATCAGCGTTATTTCTAGCAAGAACGCTTCTTTATCTGTCGAAGTAATGATCGTTTCAAAATCATAGATCTCAGAGACCAACTTAGCTGTCTTACCTTCATGACTACTTTTAAAATAAGACCTGACCCGGTTTTTCAAATTCTTAGCCTTCCCCACATAAATGATCTTGCTATTGATATCTTTCATCAGATAGCATCCGGGAAGATCAGGTAACAACTTTAATTTGTTTTCAATATGTTCTGATGCCATCCCACTTTTCCTTTCGCTACTTCCTCTACATTAATTATACAGCAAAAATTAGTTTTACAATACGTAAAAATACGCTTGCCCTCAAATGACAAGCGTATTTTTCTGATCATTTATTCTATAAAACTTTTGCTAAAAAATCTTTGGCACGAGCAGATTTTGGATGTTCAAAGATCTCTTCTGGACTACCGACCTCTTGAACATAGCCATCTGCCATGAACCAAACTTCATCAGCCACCTCACGGGCAAAGCCCATTTCATGTGTGACCACGACCATCGTCATCCCACTATCAGCAAGATCTTGCATAACTTTCAAAACTTCGCCGACCATCTCAGGATCTAAGGCACTAGTTGGTTCGTCAAATAAAATAACTTCTGGATCCATCGCTAAAGCACGTGCGATCGCCACCCGTTGCTTTTGACCCCCAGATAGACTATCTGGGAATTGGTCAGCTTTATCTAAAAGTCCAACTTTATCAAGCAATTCTTTTCCACGCTCTGTGGCTGTCTTTTCATCCACATTTTTGACTTTCATCGGTGCTAACTTGATATTTTCTAAAACACTCATATTTGGGAAAAGATTGAAGCCTTGAAAGACCATCCCCATCTTTTCACGTAAAACATTTAATTGTTTTTCAGAAATATGTGCCAGATCTTGACCATCAAAAATGATCTTGCCACTTGTTGGTTTTTCTAAAACATTTAAGCAACGTAAAAATGTACTCTTACCTGAGCCAGAAGGTCCGATCACACAGATAACTTGACCTTTATCCACTGTTTCGGTGATATCTTTTAAGACTTCATTTTTACCGTAATTTTTCTTCAAGTTCTTGATCTCGATCATTTTATCCATGGTTTAACTTCCTTTCAAATAAGTTGAGTAACTTCGATAAACTAAATGTCATGATAAAGTAGATCACCATTGCAATAAACAGCGGCATGACACCTTTATACGTCGCAGATTGTACTAATTGTGTTTGATACATCAGATCACCGACACCGATGATCGAGACGATCGAACTTTCCTTGATCAAGGTCACAAATTCATTACCTAAAGCTGGCCAAATATTTTTCAAGGCTTGCGGAATAACAACATAACGATACGTATCTTTTTGTGTCATCCCTAACGAACGAGCTGCTTCTGTTTGACCTGCTGGGATAGACTCGATCCCTGATCTGATAACTTCAGCAATATAGGCTGCGGAATTTAAAGCAGTTGCAATGATCCCGGCTACTAAAGCTGGTAAGGATTGAATAACTGCACCGACACCAAAGTAAACAAACATCACTTGGACCATCAACGGTGTCCCTCGGATAAACTCGATATAACAAACTGCAATGCTATGCAACAATTTATTCTTAGATAGACGCATCAAGGAGAGCAGTGTCCCTAAAACAAAGCCAAAGAAGACCGCTGTAACAGTAATGATCAAGGTATATTCGATCCCTTTAGCAAAATATGTCCAATAGCTCATCATGGTATTGTTCTTGGTAGTCGTTTCCATGTATTTAGCCGCTTCAGGCACATACTTTGTATCAAGTAAATTTTGTTTTTTGATCTGAGCTAATGTTTTATTGGCTGCAGCGACTAAAGCAGGCGAATTTTTTCTAAAGGCGATCGCTGAACCGGTTTGATCAGAACTAACGGAAAAACCTGGATCAAAGGCTAATAATTGATTATTGTTAGCCACATACGCCTTAGCTGTTGGTTCTTCCATTGCGATCCCGTTGATTTTGCCCGATTGTAGTGCTAAGACTAAGTTATTTAACTTCGAAAGCCCTTTGACAGTCGTACCAGGCATTTGATCTTTGACTAAATTATATTGTAATGACCCATTTTGAGCACCAACTGTTTGTCCCTTGAAATCTGCTAAATTCTTATATTTGCTAGCATCTTTTTTATTGATGACGATGTATTGTTTACCCGAATAATAGATATCAGAAAAATCCACACTTGCTTTTCTTTCAGGTGTCGGATTCATTGCTGAGATGATCGCATCAACCTTATTTGTTTCTAAAGCAACTAATAGTGAATCAAATGACATATTTTTGATCTCAAGTTTTACCCCGAGATCTTTTGCCAATTTTTTAGCGATCTCAATATCGATCCCAACATACTCTGTTTTACCATCAACTTTAGCTGTAAATTCATATGGTGGGTAATCAGCACTTAAACCAACCACCAATTTCCCACTTTTTTTGATATCTTCCAAAGAGGTATCCGTCTGATCAGCTTTGATCGTTAAATTACTAAGTGGTAAAAAAACAGCAAACATCATGACCAGCATTAAAATAAATTGCTTGAGTTTATTCATTTCCAATAGCTCCTTTTTTTAAATTTGTGTGTCGCACCATCTGGCTTGACTCCCACTTCTTATTTTTTAATTTTATAGGTATTATACCCTCATAAGATTATTTATGCAATAAATAATCACAAAAAGTTTTTTTATACAAAAAATGTTGAATATATCTAATTTGAAATCTAGTCAAAGACCTGTTATCCTTGGGGTAAACAAGTTAAAGTAAGGTGATATCCATGGGTCTTAAGATCAATCAAACCAATAAACTCGAAGATCTCTTCAGTAAATTTGCGATCGAGCCTGAAAAAAAAGCCAAGCGCGAAGAAAAAGAAAGTACTGATCCTAAAAAAGAGGACAAAGATAAGAAAAAATAATGAGAATGCCAGTGAAGTTTTCGTTCCTGGCATTCTCATTATTTTTATCATTATGCATTCGGGGTGAATCCATTGGGATAACGTCGATTCAAGGTATCGATATTCTTTTGTGCGACCTCATCAAAAGGAACATCTGCCCATTGTGCGATCTGAGATAGATACCACAAAACATCTCCCATCTCAGCCACTAATTTCTCACGGTCAAGATCTTTACCTTTAAATGTATAATCTTTCACGAGATCGATCAATTGTCCACTCTCACCAGCTAAACCTAAAGCACAATTGGTCAAAACCTGTTCATTTCCATAAAGAGTTCGATTTGCTGCTACTTGGTATTCATTAAATTCCATTATTTGGCCCCCATTGTATGTGCATCGATCCATTCCCAGATCTGCTCTTTACCTGTTTTAGTAACTGCTGAAAATAAAATGACTTTATCTTCTTTACGTAGACGTAATTTTTTGCGAATGATGCTTTCACTCTTATTCCACTTACCACGAGCAATTTTATCGATCTTAGTTCCAACGACCAAGATCGGCAAGTTGTAATAATGTAAAAATTCGATCATTTGGCAATCAAGCTCGGTCGGTTCATGCCGCGCATCGACTAATGAGATCACACCCCGCAATTCTTGCCGTGTTTCAAAATATGTTTCGATCATTTTTCCCCATTTTTCTCGATCTTTTTTCGAAACTTTTGCATAACCATAACCTGGCACATCAACAAAATATAACTCATCTTCAATCTTGTAAAAGTTCAAAGTTTGTGTCTTACCTGGTTGGCTAGATGTCCGGGCGTAATTTTTACGATTGATCAAGGTGTTGATCAGTGATGATTTCCCCACATTGGAGCGCCCTGACAAGGCGATCTCAGGATACCCTTCTGCTGGATACTGTTCTGGTCGGACTGCACTGATCGTCAGCTCAACATTATGTACGTCCATATAAATCTGCTACCTCCGTTAAATTCATTTACGTCTAATTCTATCACAAAATCCACATCTACGTGTACTTAAAAAGAAACGCCCCATGATCCGCAGATCTGGGGCGTGAACTTTGAGAAAAAACGATAGGGCCATGGTCCCATATCATCATTTAACAAAATTATTTTGTTTTTACAACTTCTTTGTCACCGTAGAAACCGCAAGCTGGGCAAACGTGGTGTGACTTTCTCAATTCACCACAGTTAGGGCAAGCGCTCATGCCAGGTACTGACAATTTGTAGTGTGTACGACGTAATCTCTTACGTGTTTTAGATGTTTTACGTGCTGGTACAGCCATCGAGAAACACCTCCTTCAAAATTTTAAAAATATCCAACAAAAAGAATTTTACTTGTTATTCATCACTTTTGCAACTAATCTTTAGCATTTTCGAAAAAATCCTTGAGTTTAGCCAAACGTGGATCAACACCATCTTCATCTTTTTGCATTTTCTTTAACTCACCTTCACTGACAACGTTCCAATCGCCACCGTTAGGCATTGTCGCATCATCTTGTTGTTCGGCTTTCGTTAAAACCTGCATCGGAATTTGTAACAAAATATTGTCTTCGATCACACTATTGAGATCTAAAATGTCATTTTCTAAAACGATCACAACATCTGTATCCTCAAACCGTGAAAGATCACGCTCATGGTGACTGACATAATGTTCCGTAAATTCAAACTCTAAGTCAACTTCGGCTGGTTCAAGTGAACGCGTTGAAGGTAATGTGACTGTCGTTTTAACTTTGGCATAGCCTAAGACACCTAATTCATCAACGGAAAAGACACCCTTGACCAAAACCGGGGAAACATCCAGAATCTCTGGACGCCGTTTTGTTAAAGAAGCTTTAAGATCTAAAGTCTCTTCAAACATCAACGGCTCATCAGCAGTTTGGCGCAATTCATTTAATGACCATTTCATGCTATATTCCTCCTAATGCAACAAAATTGATTATACTTGCTTTAAAAAGCTTTGTCAATGCTTTTTCCTTGACACCTATTTAAAAAATGCGTATTGGCGCTCTTTTTAGATCCTGTTCTAGCTGATTTTGAAGCTGGTAAATTTTCCCAGCACGATAATCAACGCGATAAATCGCATTTTTATCATCCTTAGAAACTTTAGCAATTATCTGATATGCACTCGTCTTCTTAGCTCGACGCAATACCTGTTGCCCCTTGGCATTAAAGCCTAAAAGACGCATATATGGAGCTTGATCATACTCTTTGAGCTCAGCAGGGGTTAGGTCTAATAGTAAGGCACAGGCTAAGCGTGACAAACGCGTATATGTGAAACGCTTGGTCTTGACTGCTTTTAACCATTGATCAAAATCAGCTGTGCTCGGTAACCGTTCCATTTGCTCTTTTAAGCGATATTCGATCCCTTCAGCCATTCCGTAGATCTCACTTAATCGTGCTGGCGCAGTTGACAGCAATTTATACTTTAAATATGGAAAAAAATCATCCCACGTCAGTAAGTTTTGCGTTTTTAGTGTCTTTAACGTAGCCGCAGGGACATAAGCGCTCAGTTTCGCTAAATTTCCCGCTAGATAATGCTGTCTGATCGCAGTCGCACTAGCGATCGTTCCAGCTTTTAAATTTATTTCATGATAATTTGCATTTTTGCGCTGGATCGGATTCAAGAACAAAGGCTCGCCCAACTTTAAATTTGCTTTAGCATACGCCAGTCCTAAAAGATCATTTGGCTGATCGACATTATGGCCGATCTTAGCAGCAACTGCTTTTTGAAATGTTGCCGCATAAGATTCATTATATGTTTTAAAATCACCGTGTGTACTTTGGACTAAGCGCGCATACGCGGTAAAATCATACTCCGCATGCTCAGCCCCAAAAAATAGATCTGTCACGCCTAATGAGGCTAGGATCGAGACCCCATTAAAAGCAAAACGATCCGCCGGTTGAACACAGGCCAAAACCGGCATCTCGACCACAAGATCAGCTCCATTAGCTAGAGCTTGTTGGGCCCGCGTCCACTTGTCAAAGCTAGCTGGTTCGCCCCGTTGCAAAAAATTTCCACTCATCGCTACCACTAAAGGCGCATCGGGGAACTTTTTTTTGACTTCCTTTATCTGGTAAAGATGTCCATTATGAAATGGATTATATTCAGCAATAATTCCCGCAACTGGCATGTTTATCCCCCTATTTACTTATGGCAACTAAAAAACCACCGCGTCGTTTCTAAAGTAAGCTCACCCTTACCAAAGTCGGCACTTACCGTGATATCCTTAAATCCCACTTGGGTCAATAGTCGCTGGTAAACTTCTAATTCATAAGTTCGTTCATGATGGATCTCACTGACTCTTTCATAACTCGCCAGTGCCTCATTCCAAACAAAAAAGGTCAATTCATGGACCGCACTATGCTCAAATTCATCAGCAAAACTACTCCAGATAAAGGCTTGATCTTCAGTAGTATAGTTATACATGTAGCCTGGATAGACCTCATCAGTTTGATAAGGTGTGATCACATCAAAAATAAATTTCCCATCATTTTCTAGATGTTGATAAACTTCTTTAAAAGCTTGAAGTACTTGAGCTTCATCTTGTAAGTAACAAAATGAGTCCGCAAAACAAGTCACCGCACTATACTGGCCTAGTGCGCTCAAGTCTAACATATTTCCTTGCATAAATGGGATCGCTAAATTGGCTTCCCTAGCATGCATTTCAGCTAAAGCTAGCATCTCTTCTGATAGATCGACTCCTGAAACTTGATAACCATTTTGAGCCAACATGACCGCTAAACGTCCGGCACCACAGGCTAGATCTAATATCTGCCCCGTAGTCTTAGGAAGCTCTTGTTCAACAAAATCTAACCATTGATCATACATCGTCGGTTCCATTAGCTCGTCATAGAGCTTGGCAAAACTCGAATAGATCATCTTAGTCTTTGACCCATTCTTCGATATCAACTAATGGTGCATCAGACCATAACTTTTCTAAGTTATAGAATTGCCGTGTTTCTTCTTTAAAGACATGTACGATCACATCCCCTAGATCAAGTAAGATCCAGTTAGCGCCATCTTTGCCTTCAACACTTTTGATATCTTCATTTGCTTCATGAACTTTTTCAACGATCGCTTCAGTTACAGCTTTGACTTGTCTTTCAGAACCGGCTTGCATGATCACAAAATAATCAGCTAATAAACTGATATTTTGGACATCCAAAGCAACGATATCTTCTGCACGCTTGCTATCTGCAGCGCGAACAACTAATTCCAATAATTCTTGACTGTTCATATAGTCCTCCTAAATAGGCTACGATGCGACATATGCATTATATGTCAAGATCGCAGCGGGATAAATTGTTTTATCATTATTCATCAAATATAGCAATGTATGCTTAGTTTCAAACTCAACTGCTGCACGTAGACTTTCAGCAGCTAGCTGACGTGCTTGGTCGACCCCTGGAAAATCACGGCCTGGTTCGATATAATCAGCTACATACACGATCTGATCTAGCATTGTCATTTCTTTAGCGCCCACTGTATGGCGTCGGACTGCATTTAAGATCTCTTCATCGGTGATCTTTAATTCTTTTTTGATGATCTCAGCGCCTACAACTCCATGCCAGATAAAATTGTTCCAATTTAGTAAGTCTTGTTCTAATCCAGTTTGAACGATCAGCGCTTTAAACTCTGAATCGCTACGTTCTTTAGCATAATCATGGACTAGCGCTGCCACACTAGCTTTTTCAAGCTCATAATCGTTAGCTCGGGCTAATTCTAACGCAGCTTGTTCGACCCCTAAAATGTGTTTAAACCGTTTTTCACTGACCTGTTCTTTGACTTTAGCGATCAGCTCTTTACGTGAACCAGCGTAATAATGTTTTTGGTATTCAACTGTTTGTGTCATGATAAAGACCTTCTTGTTTGATATAATTTTCCACTTCACTTGTTACCAAGTACTTGATCGAGCGTCCTTGTTGTACTTTTTCACGGATCATCGATGAACTGATATCGATCCGCAAAACATCGACCCAGATCAAAGGGTAGTCACTTTTTTTGGCGTAGCCTTTGCGTTCTACACTAACAAATTGGATCATTTTGACCAATTCATCGACCTTATACCATTTAGGCAAATACTCGACCATATCCCCTCCAATGATAAAATAAAGATCAGCATTGGGATATAGCTTCTTTAGCTCCTGGACAGTATCGTAAGTGTAACTGACCCCACCACGTCTGATCTCAATATCTTCGAGTTGAAATTTAGGCTCAGAAGCAATACTCATTTCGACCATGTGCACACGATATTTGGCAGCGATCGCAGCTTTTTGATCAATGTGTGGGGGCAAATTATCTGGCATAAATAATACTTTATCTAGATCAAGTTGCTCTTGCACCTGCTTAGCCATGATCAAATGTCCTAAATGAGGTGGATTAAAGGTCCCACCCATGATCCCGATCCGTTCACGGCTATCAGCTTTTATAGGTTGAACTTGGACTTTAGAAGCCACCGTCGTTTCGGTCTTTAGCATCCTACCCACCTCTTAGAGTTTAGTAACTTCAAGTGAATATGAACGATTATCACGTTTATCTGCTTGTTTGAACAATACTAAAACATGACCGATCTTTTGAACGACTTGGATATTGGTATTGTCTTCGATAAACGCGATCACTTCTTCATCTTCGACTAACGCATTTTGTAAGATATTTACCTTAAATAATTCACGTTTTTCAATGGCATCTTCGATCTGAGCAAGCCAGTTAGCACTCAAACCTTCCTTACCCACTTGAAATAACGGACGCATTCCGTGTGCTTGAGCACGGAGATAGCGTTTTTGTTTACCCTTAAGTTTCATATTCTAATTCCTCTCTTAAACCATCGCTCTTCTTAAAATAACAGCTACTCCTTCAGGGGCCCAGCCTGCAACGACACTATTAGCTTTAACTGTGACCCAACCTAAGCCTGCAAAAACAAGATCACTTTTTTCAGTCGTTTTAAATTCAAAACGTACTAGCTTTGGAAAATCTTTCATTTCTTCAGCTGTTGGTGGGGTCAATAACGTACCTGCATGTTTAGCATAAAATTCAGTCGCCTTTTCAGTCTTAGTCCGATGGAGCATTAAATTATTATCGGTATAAACGATCACACCTTGCTTTCCACCAGAGATATAATCAAAACGAGCTAAAGCGCCAAAAAAGAGAGTTTGGCCTTCGTTTAACTGATAAACTTTAGGCTTGATCTCTTTTTGAGGTGCAGCTAATCGCAAAGCCTTAGGCGATAAATAATGTGCCATTTGATGCTTATGGATGATCCCTGGAGTATCGATCAAGAAATGACCGTCGCCAAATGGGATCTCGATCCGATCAAGGGTTGTTCCCGGAAAACGCGAAGTCGTGATCAAGTCTTTGACCCCTGTCGTTTGGTTGATGATCCGATTGATCAAAGTCGATTTCCCTACATTAGTGACCCCAACAACATATACATCACGACCTTCACGATATTTGTCGATCAATTCTAACAGATCTTCGAGGTCTTTTCCACGTTTGGCACTAGTCAAAGCCACATCGACCGGACGAAGCCCCTGTTTGTTAGCCTCTTGGCGCATCCAATCTTTGATCTTGGAACGCTTCAATGAATGTGGTAAAAGATCTTCTTTATTACCAACTAATAAAACAGGGTTATCCCCTACAAAGCGGTGTAATCCCGGAATGAGCGAACCATTAAAATCGAAGATATCGACAACATTGACGATCAAAGCATTCGTTTGACCGATCTGATTTAACAAACGCAAAAAGTCATCATCAGTTAAAGAAACGTCAGCTACCTCATTGTAGTGGCGTAATCTAAAGCACCGTTGACAATAAAGCTCATTATTTTCTAAGCCCTTTTGGATCGCTGCTCGTGGAGTATAACCAGGTTCAGTTTTATCTTCAGATTGGATCTTAGCCCCACAACCGATACAGTATAATTCTTCATTTTCAGTCATCTAATGTATGCCCCCATTTTGTACTCAATCTATCTTTTTTGATCAAACGTTTTTTAACGATCTTTTCAAAGAAACGATTGATCTTAGTATTCCACGCATCAGAATCCACTAGTGGCTTGACCAAAATACTGCGGATCCCAGCATTATTGGCAGCCATTACATCAGTCATCAATTGATCACCAACTAAAACGACCTCATGTTTCTTTAGATCATAGCGCTTCAAAGCAATTTGGATCCCACGAGTAAGTGGCTTCAAAGCACGGGAAACAAAAGGTAGTTCTAAAGCTTTTAAAGCATGTTCGATCCGCTTATGCTTGTTATTTGACACTACGACCACCGGGATCTTAGCATCTTCCATCTTGTGTAACCACGCATGCAATTGGGGTGTGCCATCAGGATTATCCCAAGCGATCAAAGTGTTATCAAGATCAGTCAACACGACCTTGATCCCTTTTTCTTTTAACTCAGTCGGTGAAAGGTCATAGATCGACTCGACCATCCAGGTTGGTTCAAATTTATTGAGCAAAGTATATCTCCTTCAAAATATAGTCTCCAACTACTATTATATGCTAGCAAAACTACTTTTAGCAAAATTTTAATGTGACAGCTAAAGAAAAAAGCCGAGACAACAGTAGTCTCAGCCTTTTAACTAAATGAGTGGCAAATTATTTTGCCAAAGCTTTCTTAGCTTCATCAACAAGCGCTGTGAAAGCAGCTGCATCGCTGATTGCAAGATCAGCTAACATTTTACGGTTAACATCAATGTTAGCTAATTTTAAACCGTGCATCAACTTGCTGTAGCTGATATCGTTCATACGAGCTGCTGCGTTGATACGAGCAATCCATAATTTACGGAAGTTTGATTTTGTCTTACGACGATCGCGGAATGCGTATTGGTAAGACTTCATAACTTGTTGCTTAGCTACTTTAAATTGGATATGCTTTGAACCGCGGTATCCTTTAGCTAATTTGATCATTTTTTTACGGCGTTGACGCGTAACTGTTCCACCTTTAACACGTGGCATGGTTAATTCCTCCTTAAACTTAGCCCGACGTTATGCGGGATTCACAAAACTGATCTGTGCGCTGAAAAAACGATCCAACAATCGCTTCTGCAAAGCACAATAATGATGCAATCTTACATTGCAACCGAGTAATAGAATCTCAATAATTATTTCATTTGAGAAAGCATTTGCTTGATACGCTTCATATCTGAAGCAGATACCATTGCTGGCTTACGCAATTGACGGCGTTGTTTCTTTGTCTTGCCGTGGAAACGGTGAGATGTGAAAGCGTGAGCACGCTTCAAACCACCATTTCCTGTACGCTTAAAGCGTTTTGCTGATGCGCGGTGTGTTTTTTGTTTTGGCATAATACTGTACTCCTCCTAAATAAACTATCAGCCTATTTTTCGGCTTTAGGCGCAAGCATTAAGAACATGCTGCGTCCATCCATTTTTGCTTTAGATTCGACTGTTGCAACATCATCTGTTTCCGCAGCAAATCTATCAAGAACTTCGCGTCCGATCTCTTTATGTGTGATCGCACGACCCTTAAAGCGAATAGATACCTTAACTTTGTCACCTTTCGTCAAGAATTTACGTGCATTCTTGACTTTAGTATTAAAATCGTTAGTATCGATCGTTGGGCTTAACCGAACTTCTTTAACGTTGATCACTTTTTGCTTTTTACGAGCTTCACGCTGTTTCTTCTGCAACTCAAAACGATACTTCCCATAATCCATGATCTTGGCAACAGGTGGTTTTGCTTTAGGTGCTACCAAAACAAGGTCTAAGTTAGCTTGCTCTGCCAACTTCAAAGCTTCTTGCTTAGATTTGACCCCCAACTGGGAACCATCATCAGCAATCAAGCGTAACTCACGTGCGCGAATGCCTTCGTTTACCATCTTATCAACTGCTATGGCGTTTCACCTCCAAAAAAATTCAGAGAAAATGCAGAAAAAATGCGGGTATCTCGTAAAACTACAAGACACCCGCACAGATCCGTTTTTATCGGAATTACATTTCATAATTCTGCCCCGGGACTAATTGTCCCCTAGGCGAGAAGCGGGAGCCTCTGCTTTTTTTCTCAACTGTTATAGAATAACATAACTTCCATATTGAAACAACTAATTTTTTCAAAAAAGTTGAGTTTTATCTTACACAAGATATTTCCTCCCCCCACGAATACTGAGAGCAGACAAATCGTTACTGTATGTTGCAATGAATTCAGCCACCCACTTAGGATCTGTCTTGTAATAGTCACGCAAGGCCCAACCGATCGCTTTATTGATAAAAAATTCATCACTACCAAAATTATTTATGATGATCTTAGCTAAGAGTTTTGTATCAGTTTGCTTCTTTAATAATAATTGAAATTCGAGTGCGATCCTTTTGACCCATAAATTACTATCTTTACTCCAAGTAAGCATTAGCTGCGTCATTTCAGTTGGGTAGCGTAAATACAAGTCCGTGAACACTTTGACTAAAGTATCGACAGTTTCCCACCACGACTTAGTTATGACCAATTTTTTCAGCTTAGGCAGATCTTCTAATGTCGTAAATTTCTTCATTTGCACTAAATAATCACAGGCAACATATTGATATTCTCTTTGGGACTTTTGCCAACAGAGTTCAACAAACTCCCAATCTATCTTAGCTAATTTTTTGGCATCTTTAAAAACTTCACGGCAAAGTTGCCGGCGCTTAGGCGTTTTGATACCTAAAAATTCAAATTGATCACGCATATATGCTGACATACCTTCAGCTTGCTTGACATCACCTGCTAGACTCAGCGTATCTAGCAAAGTAAATAAATCATTTTTTGTTTTCATTTAAGTTTTTCGTCACTTCCGATCATTTCTTAAATTTTCCATTCTTCTCTAAACGATCTAAAAATCTCTGCGTTATAGCTAAATTACCAAAAATCCCCTTGACATCTATTCCAGTCTGGATCCTACGCGCACGTTTAGCTTTTATTACCTTAGAAACGTCGATCACATCTAAAATGATCCCTTCCTCAACTACTTTTTCAAATTTTAACGGTAGATCAGACCCACTATCGATCCGATATTTACTAATAAAATCAGTAGCGATCAATAACTTACTTGATACAAAAAGATACTACCAAATCCAGTAAAGTAACTACTGTAGTTAGCTAGCTTTACGCACAGCTGATTTACAAGGAAAAACATTATTTAGCGGTAAATTTTGATCTAACATCTGATGTGGCATAAGATCACCTACTAAAAACTTCTTAGCTTCATTCTAACAATTTCATAGTTCCATTTCCCAAAAAAACTGACCATAACTTTTTGTCATGATCAGTTATAAAAGTATATTTAAAAATCTTCTTCGCGGTAACCAACTTGTTCCATATTCTTGCGACCACGTTGTAAAATATAGATCGCTACGATAACCAACACGATCCCGACTACTTCGACCCAATTCATCCCAAGGCCTAAGAAGATCACACTCAAGACCGCTGTCGTAGCTGGTTGTAAAGCATCCATGATACTAATAACATCGGATGGCGCAAAACGTGAACTGTATAGCAATAAACCAAATGGAATGATCGTACCCAACAAGATGACTGTTGAGATCGAAAGAACTACTCCACCTGTGATCACTGGAGGATCGACCCACACAGGACGATATGCGTTAAATAACACCCCTGCAATAAAAGTCCCCCAGCCTAGGATCACGATCGGTGGATGATCTTTTGCGATCGGCTTTGGTAAAACAACATAAAATGCGGCCGTAATACCAGAACCGATCCCCCAAAGTAATGAATCCATTGGGATCGACATTTGCGTAAAATCACCCTTTGTAATTGCTAAAATGACCCCAACTAGGGCAACAACAAAGGCTATCATATCAGTCGATAATGGACGTTGCTTTTTGATGAAGATCCCACCTAAAACAATAAACAATGGACTTAGATATTGCAAGATCGTAGTTGCTGAAGCATTACCTTTTTGAATCGAAATATAAAATGTCAACAGGTTAGCCATCAAACCAAAGATCGCATAAGCTAATAAAGACCCAAACGTTCTCCATGACGAAAAGACACCAAATGTCTTTTTACCATACATAAATAAACTAATGATCAACAAAATCACACCTGCACCCATTGTTCTGATCGACAAATACCAATCAGCTGGGAGGTTTTGATTTTGTGAAATAAATTGAACCGTTGTACCAGAGATCCCCCAGACAGCCGAAGCAACAGCTGACCAAAAGATCCCTTTCATAACGTTATTAGACGTTGCTTTCATTTTATTCCCTCCAAATGTCTTATTATATTCGGAAAGAACTGATTTGGCAATATACCATGTTAGAAAAAGTTACAAAGAAGCTCGTTTCGAACATATATCATCTGTCAATAACTTCATCGTTTTTGTTAATACCCCCAAAACATCTAAACGTACGATCGAGTCTTTAGGAAGTTTTTCAGCCAGCAATTTTGTCCATTATTTCTATGCCCGTCTTTCATAGATCGTATCTGTGTGCGATCTGGCGTTTATATTCAATAGTTGCATCGTGTTCCTTGTCTGCTAAATATCTGGTGTAATTGGTCGCTGCCTGTTCGACTTTAGCCACACTTGCTTCGATTGTCCGATAAAACTGTGCTCTATCCCAAATATCATTTCGCGTTAAATACATTACTTGAGCTACCAGTTGCTCTGTTTCCCGCCTAAAGCATGATAATTGGTCGGATAATTCCATTCTTTGTGCATTGAATTGTCGTTTTTTATACAAATATTCTTCTGCCATTTCTTGTTTAGTTTGTTTCATCACTCACCTCCTGAAGCGGTGTAACTAATTTAGGACACTTGATGGCACCTAGATAACTTTTAGCTGCCTGCGCGGTCTTTCCTTGCAATGCACCTGCTAAAGACTCAGGCAAAACTTGTGTTGTTTGATGATCCATCGCACTTGCTAATTCAGCTAGCTCCGCGGTCGAATTTTGTTTTAACGTTTTTATTTTGGTAACTTTAGTCGTGATCAAGGCTTGGATCGCTAAGCGTTCTAAAATTTTTTGTTGTTCTTTTAAGATCGCCTCGAATTGCTCAGCTTGACTACTTTTCATTAGTTCTCCCCTCAGTTCAATATTTAAACAGTTCCTTACTTGCTTTAGTGTCATCTTCTTGGATATTTTTAGCTACTTTCAATAAATTCTTGCTAAAATCGGCTGTTTTATGCTGATATTGTTGAATCTGCTTGAGATTTTGGGTAGCTTGTTCGCTGTTCCAGAGCCGTTCTTTAGTATATGGCGCGATCATTTCTTCGATCTCGGCATCTGATAAATGCTTTCTGAGCGCATAAGCACCTTGCGCGATCTCTTGGGCGATACTTGTGATCTCATCTTCAAGCTCTTGTTGGGTATTCTTAAAAATAGTCGCATATTCTTCACCGATATCACGCGCTTTAATCGCTACTGCCTGTGCTAATTCTTCTTGTAATGCGATCTTTTGGCTCCCACTTGCAGTCGTCAGCCTTTGTTGTAAACTAGTTATTTTACCTTGCCATTGACTAGCAAGTTTGGCTTCATTTACGATCGCTCGATATTCCTGTTGAAATTTGGCATACAAAGCCCCATCACTTACCAAAAGTGACAATAGTTTTCCCGAAGAAATATTGGCCCCCGTACTTTTGAGGATCAGATCTAAATATTTATCGATCAGGTGCGAAACTTTGATCCCAGCTGCAAAAATATAGCTGTGCTCGTTTAAATTAGCTTCTTTTAGCGTCCCGTCAGCATTGATCTGATACTGTCCAAAATCATGACTCGAACCATACTTGTCATCAAAATCAAAGGTCGTCGTAAATGATTTTGGCAGCAAGTAATGAACTTTACCGATCTCATCGATACCTTTTTTGTTCCGATTCAACATCGAAACGATATCAAACGCATTGACGTAATAGTCGATTTTGCCTTGCTCTTCTAATGTTTGAATGTTTGCTTGGGCTTGTTTAGACATTTTATCGATACTTTCTCTGGCATCAGGGCCTTGAAACAACACGATCTTATCCAATTTAGCGATATCTTCTTTGGGCAAATTAGCTACAGCTTGGATCGAGACCATCGTCCCTAAAGAGTGACCAGTGACTGCTAGCGTAGCATTAGGAGCTTTTTTACGCAATTCACTTACCTTAGTATGCATGGCCTTATTGGCAAGCTTTGCCTGAGGGATATAAGCGTTGAATAAGGTAAATGAGCCGTTGTTGCTGGCCCAATCATTCAAAGTATTCAAGCTCAGCCCGTCACTGCCCCGAGTCGCAAAATATGTATGCTTAGTCTCACTATTTAACTTTGGGGTGTCCGTCACGTAGTAAGAGTTATATCCAGCCTTTTCATCGGTCAGCAGACCTTTTTGATACGTTTTTTCTTCACCAAACAAACTTTTTTCTTTTATTGTCTCAAGTTTGTCGGGTTGAAGATAGACCTTACTTGCATCTTTGCCATAAGCGTCCTTAGCATGGGGAAAAGTAAACGGAATTGAATTACCATTTCTAAGATTATTCACTTGACTAGGAGTTAATTCTTCAAATGGAAAATTTTCTTTCCTATGTGTATATGAATTTCTTACTAAATCTGCATAGATATTATTTCTATTTTCTAAATCACTCATATCTTCCCTCATCAATATATACTTTCTGTCCTAATTCCATAGTCGACAATTTTGGAAAAATTTTTTCATCAAGTTCCATGTCCAACCGAAACTCAAAATCTCTTTCTGCATTTGCATATCCGAAAATTTGAATTTTCTTTCCTCCACCCCAGGGAGTTCCATTTCCAACCACTCCTACATTTATACTATTCCAATTGTAAGTTACTTTTCTCACATCTTTAGCTTCTTTTTTAATATATTCCGTCATCTCTTTTTCATGCGCCTTCAAAAAAGCTACCTGACGCTCTTTTTGCGCTTCTTGTCTTATTTCGATCACTTTCTTTGTCCCTCCTATTCCAGCTAGTACTAAAAAGATCGCGATGAGTACTAGAACTATTCTTTTCTTCTGCATGATTTTTCTCCTATAAAACCCTTACATAAATAAAAATTTAAATAGCTAAACTACAAGATGAATACTAGCATTCTTTCTAATCGTTTTCAATATTTTTTAATTTAAGTAATAAAAACATCTTTATGCTTAGATAGCATCTATCTAAAAAAGAAGTGTGAGCTTTTGTTACAGTCTCACACTTCTTTCTTGATAGAAATATTCTGTTTTTAATAATTAAGTAGCTAAACAAGCCAAAATAATTATATATCTGTATTCTCAAGAACCGATAACGTTTTAATCACAACTTCTGAATTTAGTGATTTATACAACTTTTTATCACCAACAATGTAAAATTCTTTCTTAGCACGCGTTGCAGCAACATTCATTAAATTTGGCGTAGAGACAGCCCAGCTAGCAGCTCCAGATTCTTCAAAACTTGCACCAAGCACAAGATAAACAATTGCAGCTTCTTTTCCTTGGAATGTATGCACTGTACCGATATTCTTTTGGGGAAAACCAATAGTTTGCAAATATTGCTTCAACTGCGTCACAACATTTTTAAACGGAGAAATAACGTAAATGTTGTTCGTATCTACTTCTCCATCACTTGCCCGCCTTAAGATCTCGTTTTTCAACCAATTGGCTTGTTCTTGAACGAATTTATCATCTGATCTTCCGCTGATATCGACCCAAGCTCCTTTACCTGCTTGGGACATTGAATCGGCCAAAACCATTTGACCAGCATATGAAATTTGATTTGAAATACTAAACATTGGATCAAGGCAACGACGATGTACCCATAGCGGCATGCCTATCCACTCATCTTCTGTTTTTTGGTATCCAAAGCGACTTGCACTATCAACTAAAGTCTGTACAGATTCATCTCCATTAACGATCTGTTCCGAGGCATTATTTTTATTTGCTATTAGACTAATAAGCCCATTGCTTAGAGGAATTACTGGTGGGATCTGTGCTGGATCACCAACAGCCATGACCTTCTTACTTCTCAAAATCGCTCCGACTGCTGATTGTGGAGTTGCTTGTCCTGCTTCATCAATGAATAAATTAGCAATCGAACCTGCGCCCATATTCCTGAACATACCGTGAAAACTTGCAAAGGTTGTACTTATAACAGGGATAGCAAAATTTACCCAGTCCCAAGCATATGCGATCAGATGTTTTTTATGTGGAACTGAATAGTCTGCGATCCGATTCCAAATATTCCAGCTCCCCTTCAAACTCTTGCTATTTTCATGTAGAAATTGTTTTCGAACTGCTAAAGCATAGATAAATAATTTTGATTGTTCGGTTCGATACTCCTTGGTAGACCATGGAGCTGTTTGCTGTAAATCAGCATATGCTAAGGATAGGTCTAGTGGCATATAGTTTGGATCTTTTAGTTTTAATTCTAAGGAAGATATTTTCTTTTCTATCCTAGATAACTTTATTTCACTTTCTTGTTTCCAGGAGATAATTTCAGCCTGAAATCTTTCTCTATAAGTAGTACTTTTTTGCAGGTTTTCTTGTGACTCTATTAGTTGTCTTTGAACGCTCTCAGATCTAGCTTGGAGCTCTACTCTTTCTTGTAACAAGGCTGTTTTCGAACTTTTTAATTCGTTGATCTCGTTAACATAAGTCTCTACAGATCTTGGGCAAATAAATTTTTTAAGCGTAAACATTGCTGGCTTGTGTCGCTTAGTCTCATCAATTTTTGAATCTATCAACTCTATTCTGTAGTCTTTATTTACTACTTGTTCCTTAGCCACACTCGCCTTTCTAGCTTGGATATCAACCAAGTTCTCTAGTTCTTCGATATTGCAGCTAAGTTGTTCATAGGTAGCTTCTTTTTCCGATAACTCTTGACGATATTCCTGTTGCTTTACCTCTAATTTCAAACGTAATTTTTCTTTTTTCTTACATGCATCAAATAAATTCTGCATTTTTTGACGCATTGCACTTACCCGTTCATATTGTTCAGTAAATTTTGAATAGACTGCTTTATCTGAGATAAAATACTCAGGTTTCAGCTCTTCAGCCATTTGTCTTATTATTTCAAGCATATTTTGACGATTCGTACTCTTGCCGCCTTCAGTTGCAAACATGCCCCAGTTATCAAAATCTCCATCGCTATTACTAATATTTGAAAAATAGTCAACATTCATCGTAGCTTTCAAAAATTCATCCGACAATTGTCCTTTTTGCGGTAATTCTTTGACGATATTTTGAACAGCCCCATTATTGGAGCTTGCTACCAAGATATTCTTATCAGCAATTTCTACTGGAAGCTGCGCAATCTTGCCATTTCTAAAATAAGTATGTGTTTCAGTTAGATGTTTATCTTTCAGCTTACTTATCTCATATGCTTGACGAACTACCAATTCCGCAAAAACATCTTTGAGTAACGTCGTCTTCCCCGTCCCAGGTGGTCCATTAACACCACGGATCTTTTCAGGATCGTTAAGTGCTACATTTACGGCAATTTGTTGCATTAACGATAGACCCCATTTAGGGTTAGAAGGAAAACGTCCTAATGGATAATTTTTGGGTTCTAAGATCTCTGCAATATTTTTACCATTGAAAGTACTACTTTTGTTGTTACTATCTAGGTTGATCTGTTTTCCAGAAAAGCCATCTATGTAACGATCTAAAAGCTCATAATCTTCATTCTTAGCCCATAATAGATCATCAAGATAAAATGAATGCAACAAGGGCTCCCCCTTGGTCACATCCTCATGGATCACATAATAATTTCTAGTCGACCACCTTAACTCTTGGGAGATCAACTTCATCATTCCATCTTCAAAGTCATATTCGAAAAATTCAGCTATTTGTTTTCCTAAATCAGTTTCAACTTCCAAAATATTTTCCGGTAACTTACCGTATCGATGTGCATAGCCACTCATCGTGTAAAATAACTGATCTTCTAGAAGTTTAAAACTATTTTCTGCAACAGAAAACGATAAACAATATGTAAATTTGTTTGAATTACTATCTTCCCTATATTCTTCAGGCAAATTAAATTTTTCAGATAGATCGTTTATTAGATCATCAAACCGAAAAATATCAAAATAAATCGTAAAGCCCATATTCTTTACTTTTTCTTTAGATATCTTATTGCGATATCTAAACTCACTTAATTTAGCTTTGAAAAAATTCGTCCAATTATCGATAAGGTCCGCTCTTCGTAACTGTTTGTAATTTTTATCATCTCCTGCTTTTAAATCAATATCACCTTCTGAAAATTTTTCAATATCGATCCATGAAGCCAATACATTATTTTTATTTACTTTCCCCACTGTACATCGCCCCCTAGTAATTATTATACAAACCTATTTTAACGCCTGTGACCATTAAAAGATAGCAATTTTTCCTGTTGCTACTGTCTCACAAAATATTTTGAAAACTCCTTTTGGAATATATATACTATTACATATTCTCTCAGCACTTGAGAACATAATCACGATATTTCCATAACATCGAACTTAACAAATAACTATCCAATTCAGGGAAATTCTTGATCATCAACTTTGTCAATTCGTGATTTTGACGATAGACACTATCTGATTTATCAATAGAGCACAAATTTTCCCAAATAATAATGGTAATTATAGACTTACATCTTTTCGCATAAAAGTGTCAACACTACGCTCTTTACGATAATCTTTCTATCATTTTCATCAGTGGTTCGAGCAAGTCTAACCTTTTTATCTCTTCTTGTGGTAATTTTTTTGCCCCCAACAATGTTCCCAATATTTGACCAGTTACTGATCCTGTTGAATCCGAATCGCCATCATGAAATACCGCTACTCAAAGTGCTTTTTTTAAATCATTAGAGTATTTTAGAGAACAATACAACGCAATAGCTAACGTTTCTTCTGCTACCCAACCCTCACCGAGCCTTGAAATGATCTCCATATCATCAAAATCTTTCTCACTTGCCAAAATAGCCTGTTGCAACAAGTCGTCAAATACTTTTACCTCTAAAGATCCCATGAAGATCCGTTTGATATCTTGTCGCATCAAAGAAACACTATCACATAAAGTCTCACCTTCAGATATATATCTAAGTAAACCAACTAAAACGGCTGAAGCTATATGACTCATTTGATGTCCATGAGTAAGTGCTGAATTTTCAATTGCGACCGAATATGGATCTTCCCGATCAATAAATGCTAGCGGTGCAACACGCATCAAAGCTCCACAACCTTTACTTTGATTTATCGATTCATTTAAATCTCCCAGGATCCCACGCATTAATGTCATCAAACAAGTACGTCCTGGTTCACGACTGGCATACATCTCAGGATACTCCATCAACCAAGAAATTGGTCGATGACTCAGTTCGCTTTTTCCTTGCTTAAATTGTGTTTCAAGCCAATCTTGATAACAATTCCATGTGTTAATACGCAAATTCCCATCTAAAAGTAACGCATTAGCAGTAAAAAGTGTCATCTGAGTATCATCTGATACTATAAGTTTACCTACGATCTTATCAAAATCATGATCCTGAGACATCTGCGAAACTTTCTCAAATTCGACTGGATAGCCTAACGCATCCCCTAAAGCGCCCCCTAAAAGGCAACCCGCTAGCTGATCTATGTTTAAATTATATTTCATACGATCATCCCCTAATAATTTTTATTTTATACGATTTTATGTACTTTCTTTAAAATATTACTAAAAATATGTACAATAACAAAGCAATTTCTTGTTCGATAAAACTTTAATACTCTTTGAATATTATTTCCCATTTCTGAACAAATCTCAAACGAATTTATAGCTAGCTAATTTTTACTAGTAAGACTTATATAATTATAAAAAGGTACATTCCCCAACTTTTGCAGTTCCCAAGCATTTGTTAGTTTTTTTTACATAATTGATATATCAGGGGCAATAGAATAGTATAAAAAACTGCAAGCTTGGACTATAAACATATCAATGTAGCCAAAACTTGCAGTTTTTAAGCATATTTATTCCAAAATCGATAAAGCATCGTTATCGTTGCGCAATACAGTTTGCATTCTGTTACACACTAATAATTATACATAGTTAACAAAAAACAGTTTCTATCAGCTACATATTAACAAACTCTACTTTTAACTTTTTACCTAATGCATTAGCTATTTTGGAAAGTGTATCGACACTAGTATTGTTTCCACGCTCGATACGTGCAATCGTTGATTGTGGCACATCAACACGTTTAGCTAACTCTCTTTGCGTTAAACCAGCATCTTCTCTAGCTTTCAATAAAGCTACTGCACTTTCAAGTCTCAAACTCTCTGCTTCAAAATTGGATCTTAACTCTGGATCTTGGAACCTCTTTTCCAAATAATCATCAAATTTAACTGTTGGCATCATTTTCCTCCTCAAATTCCTTATAAATCGCTAGCGCATGCAAAATCTCTTTTCTAGGTGTCTTCTGTGTTTTTTTACTAAATCCATGAGTAATGATATAACGACTTCCTTTCCAGTGAAAGTATAGAGCTCTTTGAATATTATTTCCCACTTCCGATCGAAGCTCAAATATGTTATCGTCTACTTTCTTTACCCATTTCATTTTTATAGCAGTCAACAAGCCATGTATCTGGACCTTATAGATAACCGCCATTAACTTCGCTTGATCTTTTTGCGGTAAGTTTTCTAAAAATTCCAAAAACTCATTATGTCCATTAGGTCGCTCATAAAATTCAAATTTTGGTTTCTCCATACCCTAAAAATAGCATATATGCTATCAGAAATCAACGAAATAGTTTTATATCAGATGATCTTAGTGACCACAGTTACTGTCTCTTTCTTTCACAAAGATTTATTATTCCCTATTAAATATCAAATCTTCGAAAAAAGTTGTTCACCAACTCTCTACATCCTAGTTACCACTCTTCAAAAAATTTTCTTGCTTCTTCAGGATTTTTGATTATCCAACAAAAAACAAGTACGATAAGATACATGCATAGTAGACAAAAAAATGAATTTAGATCTATATTCTCCCAAACACCTATCAAAACTGCGACTATAAATAATTTTAACTTTTCCAAAAATACACCTTCCTCTATATTAATTTTTATCGTACTTCCATTGACAATCCAGCCTGCTGCATGATCCGTTTAAATGTCTTCTTTGGAACCGTATTTCCACCGCTATGATAAGCGATCGTCACCATATGACCACCGCGCCTGTGACTAGTTTTACCTTGCCTTATAAATCCTTCCTTTTTTTATATTTCCTGAATTGTCAAATTAAGTTAGAAAAAAGCTAATTGCTCATTTGTAATATACTTCATGAATACTTCTAGTGGAGTTTTGTAGTTTAGATTTTTACGTGGAATATTATTTCTATAGCTACATATCTGGTGAACATGATCAGTGTAAAGAACACTAAGATCATTATTCTTTCCTAGTCCATCTTTTCGAAGTAGCCCATTCGTATGTTCATTTAATGCACGTTGGTTAGGAACACCTACATCAGCAAAATAGGTACTGATATCATGCTTATTAGAAATATCTTTCCACTCAGACAACCTAAAGCGATCTTTTCTTTGATGTAACTAAGCTCATCATTAGGTAATACGATGTGTTTACGACCGGATCTAGCTTTATTAGCCCAATATTTTTCATAATATTCAGATATCAAATTCCCAGCATCTAAAAAACGATGTACTCGATAAATAGTTTCAGCACTATGTTTTAAGGTTTTAGCTACAATATAGGCTTTAACACCTCGATTCCAAAATTTTTGTACGAAGGACAGTTCACTTATGATAAGATGATTATAGGTCATTTGTGATAGACTTTTGTTTGTCTTTACTCAAAAGTCTATCACAAATGGCCTTCTATTTTTCTAACTTAATTTTACAAACTACGATTGCTAAAAAATCTGTATACATATATACCTATATGAAATTAACCATTAAAGAGATAGTTAATTACACCCACAGGAAAACAATAAATAGTAACTAAAAAGAGCAGCGAACTAATTCACTGCCCTTAAGTACCCTTAGCAAAGCAACACCACTATTGATATATACGTCAATAGCACTATATCAGCCATCAAAAAGTACTTTTGCCTCTTCAGGATGTTTCAACAGCCAACATAAAATAAACATATTAAAGTATGACATTGAAAATGCTATCGTCAGAACTAGATTCACATTGAGCCAAACACCTATTAAAGTTGAAATTACCACTAATCCAACCTGTAATCTTGATTTTTTCAAACTTACACCCCCACATACTTTATTATTCACCCTTCTTGATTTCGTCAGCCATTGCATAAAATGCTTTACGAAATTCAATGCGATATTTTATCCATGTTAATTTTGCGATTTCAGGTTGTGCAATTTCCTTATAATCAGAACGTGCATCATTCATGATCGCAGTCAATTCACCTTGCTTATCCATATCTTCTTGACCAGGACGATGCTTATCGATAAGTTGCTCAAGTTCTTTTGGCTTAATACTATTATCAAGCCCCCAGATTCGGATAAAGCCTGTCACTAATTTTAGATTACTATCCTTTTGCGCACGCTCCATCGCTTCATTCATCTTTTCAACATCATGTGGGGCAGGATACTCATCAAATGTAAAACTATATTCAAAGTTGTTAAACTTAATTACTCTACTCCAAGTGCCTTAAACACCGCGTCTTCAGGAGTATTATAGAAAATTATGTTGAAAGTTGCCATAAGTTCAGGGGGAACTGTGGCTAAATCTGCGGCATTAGCCATAGGTACCAAAATTTTTTTTGCTCCAGCATCCCTAGCAACTTGTAGCATATCTGCTAAATTAGTTACTTTCACTAAAGTTCCACCTATAGTTATATCACCTAAAATCACCATACTTGAAACAACAGGTTTTTTTAGTGCAACTGAACATAAAGCTATAACTGCAGACAGTGTCAATGCTTCAGGATTCCCTACTCCATTCAAATCTTGAGTATTAAATAAGAAATCATTTTTAGTTGTCGAAATTTTTGCACTGATTGCATTTGAATTAGCATTTAAGTATCTGTATGCAGCATAAGTTTTTTCTTTTGCTGCCGAATCGCTACCTAAACCAATTGCTTTAAACTTCCCATTTCCAGCAACCATCTGTGTCTCAAATTTAAATGTTCCTACTCGTCCATTTCCACCAATAGAAACAGAGTATACATGACCTGGTTTCCCCATTCCCTCATGAATCAATAATCCATTTCCTTGTTCAGGAACAGATATAAATTCTTCATGATTTTCTTCTAAATCTATATAAGAAAGATTAACGTCAAAAAATTCCATCCCGCCTATTTTCTTTAATTGCTCTTTCACACGTCGGCGCATTTCAATTGAAAATCTAAGAATTTTTTCAACTTCTTTTTTCCCGAATTTTCCATGTGGATATACTAGCTTAATTAAACCTGAAGTCATTTTCTTAACTGCGATCGTATCACGTTGATTCAATTGTGATCCTAATCTAAAATACTGATCAATCGCATCACTATATGTTGTTTTACGCAATTCTCTCATTACCTCAGAATAATAATCTGTAATAAATCCATAATCATTGGTAAAGAAATCCGGTCGATACTTAGGTATTTCCCAGCCAGGAATATAACAATGCATCCGATCAAGGAAAGCTGTATCTGAACCCATTTTGTCAGGAAAGGGTTCAAATAAGTTTGATGTTTTTAAAATAGCATCTACGCTTTGATTAATGTTACCCACAAAGACCATTGAAGCAGAAGCATTTTTTTCTTCCTTACCTCTAGCAAATGATCCAGAAGCCATATAATCTTTCATGATCTGAACCAAGTCTCCATCCTTTACATTGATCCCAGCTACTTCATCAAAAGCAACAGTATCCCACATACCTACAAGCCCCATCGTTCTACGAGCCATATTGTAAAAAAGATTAGCAACTGTTGTTTGGCCACCAGAAACCAATATGGAATTAGGTGATATTTCTTTATAAACATGTGATTTCCCAGTCCCACGCGGTCCTAATTCGCACAAATTAAAATTATTTTCAACCAATGGAACTAGGCGTGCTAAATGTAACCATTTTACCCGATCATCAAATTGCGTTGGTTCCATGCCGATCGACCGTAAAACCACATTGATCCATTCTTCGTCTGTAAAAGCCGCTCTTCCCTTTTTAAAATCATCAATGTCCAATCCAGGCATTTGAATCGGATCCACTTTATTTGCAATAAATGGTGAGTTTAACTGATCATTTTCATCAAAAAAATACTCCATTTGTACAATACACCAAATACCACCACCTAATAATCGATCATATCTTTTAGGATATTCGTCTCTAATACGGACACCACTTAGCCCTAAGTTCGAAAATTCGGCTTCATATTGATCCTGATACTCATTTAAAACTACACTAACTTTATCAATGACAGTATAACTACCATTTTCTCTAATTTTAGCTTTGATTTTTTCTGCTTCATCAGGTCGAACATAATTGCGTGCTAAAATATTTTTAACAGTATTGACACCCTTCTCAACTAATTCTTCATCCAAAGACGAGGCATACATTCCTAGTAAATATTCCAAAACATATACTGGGACATTGGCACCTTCCTTTATCTTTTTCGTCAAATCTTTACGTACAATTTTTCCTGGAAAGTTTTCCACTAATTTATCTAAAATAATTTGATCCACTAACTTTCCTCCTAAATATCGAAACCAAAGACTCCTGCAAATGGATTATCAACACTAAATTCTACTCGCTCTTTTTCAACATTAGTATCTAAATCTTTCAAAATTAGATATACTTTTTCATTTATTTCGTAACTTCTGTTTATAAAATCAAAAGTGAATTTTGTAAATCGTTCACTAGATGCTTCTGCTTTTGAATCAGCATAGTAAGACGTTTTATTAGTAATCAGATTACCATTAGCATCTTCAAAATAGACCGAATACGCAGCTTTACTTATGGAATCACTTATTTTCTCTGTCTGATAAAATTCCAGAGTTATTGCTAACCCATTTATCCTACGTCTTGAGGTCATCAACTTTACATCAACTGGTTCTTTTTGAGAAGATCCGCGCATAACATTTACTTCTAATGCTGGAACAATTAATTCTTGCGGCGATGATCCCCCATGAACATATCTTTGCCCCCCACCAGCTTTTTTGAAGATAGCAGAAGTTTTAGGAAAATAAACATGTCTTTTGTCATCATTACGTAACACTTTACCTAACTCAATGGATTCGATGCCTAACTCATCATACTTTTCTTCACTGATAATAAAGCGTCTCTCAACTCTGTCTGTAGACAGGACTGACGGATTCTCTATCTTTTCATATTCAGATACCTTCCCATCGGTATAAATGAACCCATGGTCACTCGTAATGATAAAGCGATACACATTGGCACCATTATATATAAACTTAAGTACCTCTTTTATTTCCGTTACTGCACGCTGTGTTGCATCAAATACTTGCATCTCTTGTCCATGATCACCAACTTTGTCAATTTGATCATGATATAGATATATTACTTCTTGCCCATTAAAAATATCTCTAAGTTCTTTTGCACTTGTCTTAGCAACCACATCCGAATAAGTAATTGCTAAAGAATTAGGATTTTTTTTCTTGAGAATCTTATCGCGTGCAATTGTCCCCTGCGTCTTCTCACCATCAATCCGAACATCAATACCGTCAATATATTCACACTTCTCATTACCACCACGTAATAAAGCAGCCTTTCCAAACTCAGTTACTGAAGGAAGAACAGAAAAGAGACTTTTCATCTCCGTCTGTAATTTTTTTTCATCTTGAAATTCAGCTTGAAGTTCTTTAGCAACTTCATATCTGAGAGCATCAGAAATAATGACAACTGTTTTTTGCTTATTTCGTATAAAGTGGTCGTAGAAATCTAAAATAGATGTTCTTTCATTAATTTCAAAATTATCATTCCATAATTGAATTACTTCATCTAAAAACGCCTTATATTTTTTTTCAACCATTAACTGTAATTCGGCAAAAGATTTCTTTTCAGTGATTTTTTTATAATTCCAGATAAAATTACGATAATCACGATCACTTTTATACGCTGAATCCTCATATACCTTAACAATTTCTGTAAATTTTTGAGAGTTTATATTTAATTCACGCCATAACAGTTTTTGTGCGCTTAACAATGCAGCATATTGATGTTTATATTTTTCACCAAAATGAGCACGCTGTCTATCCTTTACTATTTCAAAAAGTTGAATATTACCGACACTTGGTGTTTTATCACCACTAAGTAATTGTCCTATAACGTACATAATAATTCTGTTATGCACGGCTTCAAAAATATCAACTTTGAGTAATTCATCAACTGATATTTCATTAAGGAGTTGTTCACCATTGATCAACTTATAGATCTCATGACTCAATTTATTAAAAGCCCCTACATAGCGTATATCATTCATCATTTCGTCCATAAATGATACTATAGCTGTTGTTTGATTTAAAACTTCATACTCCTTTAAGCTAACCGGAAGCTCTTGTTGATCTAATTGTCCATAAAAACCATTAGCAAAAAATGCTATGACTAGTTTCTGAATGGTCGGAGTCTCTGCAAGATACCCATAATATACCGAAATATACTTCCAAAAGGATTCCTGTAAGTTATATTTTTTTAGTTGCTCATACAATTCAGTACTTCCTTCAGAATAATCAACAAATAGTGCCTGAACAATACTGTAGAATTGATTTGTTTTGGCTTTAGTTAAAACTGCCATCAGAGCAAATTCTAACTCTTGTTCTGTATTGATCCCAGCAATAGCTATTTTTTCTAAAGCAACAATACGTGATTTAGCTTCAAAAAATTTAGAATATCTCTTCACTGCATCATGAAGTTCCACCGGAATATTTAGTTGAGTCATTATAATAGAGATTTTATCAGCCTTAAATTGCGTTGAATATTTTAAAATGCTCAAAAGATGGTTATTTTCATCATTTTCATCCATCGCATTAAAAGGTGAATAGATAAGGTAGTTATTTTTTGTATCCTCTATTTCAAACAGACGCTTAGTCTTAAACTGACTTTTTGGATCTAATTTATAGATTTTTGCATTATCTAACTTAATTGCGTCATTATCGATATCTTCTTCAAACTCCTTGTCTGGATCATACCAAAAAATGAGCTTTCGTTCTCCGTATGTTACAAAAAGCTCATTTAAGCGAGTTTGAACTTGATCTAAATTCAAATCGGTCATTTCTTCTCCTTTGGTTCTTGAACACCTTTAGTTAAAATCATAAATTTTTCACCTGTATCAGGATCTCTTTGTAATTTATCATAATTTACGATCACACCGTCATCCAAGTCCAACTCAATCTTCTTTAATGCTAAGTGCCCTACTTTTTCGTCAAAATTTCGAAGTTCTTTCAATTTTTTATTTAAGTTTGAAATTTCCTTATTGTATCTTGCAACATCACCTGCATTTGTAGTTGCCAACTTTTGGCTTTCACGTAATTCGATTCTTGAATTATAAGCTTGTTTCAACTTATCTAAATAAACTGTTCGTAAATTCCCAAGTAAATTTTTATCATAGCGATGTAAGTAAAATAAACCTCTGACACCCACATCCTTTCCAGAGTCAAATTGCCAGTAAATAGGACGCTTTTTGTAGGTTGCCAAATGTTCTTTATAAAATTTAGTTACAAAATATTTTCGAATCTTTTCTCGACTTGTTCCACTTCCCGGTAAAACATCTGCAATATAGTCTAAATTTTCTTCTAAAGTTTCTTTACCATATACAACAGTTATAAAATCAATAAACTTTAGTACGATATCACTTTCATCATCCTGAAAATATTCATCATCTGTGATCAACAAAATATTGTCTTTATCTGGTTTGAATTTTTGATAACGCGACATATCAAATTTTCCACCAGCAAAAATTAGTCCTTCTTCATCTAACGAGTATCGTCCAAACATACATCCTACAGCATAACTGATCAATGATTTAATGTCTCGTTCACGATCAGCCAAGGAAACCGAAACTTCCTTATCGTCTACATGATAGTCCAATTCATCCTGTAAGCCATATAATTCAATAAAGATTTTATTTAACTCCTCTTCGTTCGCCTTCAATTGTTCAAAACGAGTACGTGTTTCTTTTTCCCAAGCTTCAAATTTATCTTTGATAAGTGTTGCCAATATTAATACCCTCCAGTTTATACTTCCATTACATTATAGCTTGTTTTTACTTTATTTGCATTATCTCTAAATTTCTGCATTTTACTATCAATAGTGTGCTTTATTGCATAATTAAATATGATACGATTTTTTTAGATATAGTTATTGCCAATACTGTGTTAATTAGGAAAGGATGTTTTTTATGGTTGAACAATTATTATTTGCTGAATATTTTTACCAATGGATGAAAACTTTCAAGAAACCTGCAATTGCTCCGGTTACCTACATTAAATACAAAAATACCTACGAACACATTAAAAATTACTTTGGGACGATAGAGTTGGCTGCCGTATCTCGTCAAGACTATCAAGCAGCTTTGAACAAGTTTGCTAAAACTCATGCTAAAAGAACAACTGCCGGATTCCACAAACAAATGCGTGCAGCTGTCCTTGATGCACTTGAAGAAAACTTTATTTCAACAGATTTTACTCGAAAAGCCATAATTGGTGGACGAGACAAAGAAAAAAGTAAAGCTATGTTTCTCTCATACTCTGAATGGAAAAGGCTTGTCAATTACACTAGAGCAACTTCGAACTCATATGACTTTATTATCTACCTATCAGCAATGACAGGCTTAAGATTTGCTGAAGTTCTCGGTCTCACTGTTGCAGATATTGATTTAAAAAATAAATCACTTACTGTTAATAAAACCTGGGATTATAAATATCATACAGGATTCAAAGCACCTAAAAATTCAAATTCAGTCCGTACTATTGATATTGACACACAAACTCTTCGAGTCATAAAAAAAGTGATCCGCGAAAGAAAATTTAAACTACTGGATCAAAAGATTTGTATCAATACAGATGGTAAATTACCCGTAAGTGCAACAATTAATCGCTATCTAGAAAATTTATGCGATAAACTTGAGATCCCTCAAATTTCATTCCATGGTCTTCGTCATACGCATGCTTCAATTTTACTGTTTAAAGGTGTAAATATCATGAGTGTTAGCAAACGTTTAGGCCACAAAGATGTGACTACTACTCAGAGCGTATATCTACACATTATCAAAGAAATGGAAGAACGCGAAACTAAGCTGATCACAAAAATTATGACTGAAGCCATTGAATAGCGATTTCGTTTTACAAGAGTTAAAACTTATTGATCCATCAATGGGCTCAGGA
>OFGE01000524.1_pt1 | contig 41573 bp, 64 predicted proteins | sample 1521681 | NCBI WGS metagenome assembly OFGE01 (sample SAMEA3504093, study PRJEB24116) | mouse gut metagenome | biome: mouse gut; feature: mouse-associated habitat; material: faeces | place: Denmark | collected 2011
GATTACTTAATACCATGCTTGACTGTACTCGCCGAAGAAGAACAGCCGATAGGCACATGGGGACAGCGGCATCTGGACTATCTGAAGCAGTACCGCAAGGTTACATACACCAATCTTCTTACAAGCGGCAAGCTGAATACATACCTTGCCGACATTGACAGACAGGCGCAGGAACGCTTTGAAAGGCTCATAGAGGGCATGAAACAGGCACAGAGCATAACGGAACGGCTAAAGGAAGAAAACGCCTTAGAATGGATAGGGCGGCTCAACAACATAAGGGCTTGTGCGAGGGAGATTGTGAACAAGGATATAATTTTTGTGTAGGCAGACGAAACGACAGAGTGTAAAAGCCCTGTCGTTTTTCTTCGGGAAAGTTTTATAAATGATATAAAATCTCTGTATATAGGAGATTTTTAGATAAGATACAGAAGTCCACATTTGTACAATTACAGTTGATGTAGTTTTTAAGGGAAATTATAATATTAGATGGACGTTAGGCAAAGCATTTTTATCTAAAAATTGGGGAATGAACAGAAAAAATTATTGAAAAAAGTAAAATTAATTGTAACGAATCGCACTTGAAAAGAACTAACAATATGAGGTGCTGATATGGATAAAGAAAAAATTGATGAAATATATCGTGAAAACGCCGCCATGCTATATAAATATCTATGCGGCTTAACGCAGGACAGCGGACTTGCCGAGGAACTGACGCAGGAAACATTCTTTCAAGCAATTAAGGGGATTGACAAGTTTAGGGGAGATTGTAAAATTTCCGTCTGGCTATGCGGTATTGCCAAAAAAATATGGTACAAAGAACTGGAAAAAAGAAGCAGGCACAAAACCGCCCCACTGGACGATACGATACCTTCCACAGAAAATATTGAAAGTAAAAGCCTTGACAATTTAGAAAAAATAGAAATTTTCCGCCTCATGCACAACCTTGATGATGTAACAAGAGAAGTCATGTATTTACGCTTGGCAGGAGAACTACAATTTTCTGAAATTGCGGCTATTTTGGGAAAAACAGAAAACTGGGCGAGGGTAACTTATTACCGTGGAAAACAGAAAATAATGAAAGGAATGAGAGAATGGAACTAAGGGAAAAAGAATTAGCTTGTGAGATTGTCAGAGATTTACTCCCTCTTTATGTTGACGGAATGGTAAGTGATGTTTCTAAAAAGAGCATTGATAACCATTTAGAGCATTGTACAGAATGTAGTGAAATATATCACGATATGGCTTGTCATTTGGAAATGGAAACGCCGTCAACAGAAATTTCAGATGTAAAAAGATTTTTGAATAAAACAAAGAAAATGTATCTGTTATATGGCTTAGGCTGTCTTAGTTTTATTGCAATACTGATCTGTCTGATTGTGGATTTGGCGGTAAACAAAGGAATTACATGGTCTTTGATTGCCGGAAGTTCCTGCCTGTTTGCAGACTCATTTTTATATACTCTTTCAACCTGTAAAAAGAATAAAGGCTGTAAGGCAATGGCAGTAATAAGCATTGGAGTGCTTGTCCTGCTTTCTGTCATACAGATTACCCGATATTATCTGATTGGAACAGGGACATTTTGGCTTTTACGTTATGGTGTGCCTATCCTGCTGTTATGGCTTTGTGTCCTTTGGCTTCCAGTGCTTGCAAGAACATTCCTAAAATGGAATATTTGGGACTGCATAGCATTGTTCCTATTCTTGGTAATCATAGGAAACTATGTCACAAAACTAATCACGGGAGATTATATGTGGGAAGACGCGCTCCATATGCAGGGATTTATAGGCAATGCCCTTGGAGAAGTAATTGGAATTATAATATTTGGAATTATAGGGAGGATTGAAAAATGGAGAAAATAATCAGTGTAAAAAATCTAAGAAAAGCATACAAAAAGGAAACTGCCGTTCAGAATGTATGTTTTGAGCTTGCACCCGGAAATATCATGGGACTATTGGGGACAAATGTTCCTAGATACGAGCAGGAAACAGGCTCATTATTTAGACACTTACAATTATGGAGAGAATTATACACATAGAACAATAGATTTATATGTAAAATTGGTGGCATAAAAAATATATAGGGGTTGTTAAAAAATTAAAGCCTTTTGTGATTATATTCAGTATCAATAATCACAGGAGGTTTTTTTATGATAAAGGTAGAGAAGATTGGCAAAGGTACTTATTTTGAGGATGCCTATAAAGTATCTTTTCGCTATGATGTTGCTACTCTGAATAAGGTTAAGAGCTTAGCTGAGAGGCGGTATTTACCAGAAGAAAAGGCTTGGGAGATCCCAGCATATGAATTACCAGCTCTTACAAAGCTCTTTGAGGGAGAAATTGAAACAAGTGATAAAATCATGGATGCACTCAAAGAAAAGGAAATTGCAGACAAAAGAGAGGCTACACAGGACAGGCTAAAGGGCATAAAGCCAGCAATTCCCTTTGATTTTAAAACATCTCCCCTCCCTCACCAGATAGAGGCTTTTAATGTGGGATTGAAACAGAATAGTATATTGATAGGGGATCAGCAGGGGTTAGGGAAAACAAAAGAGAGCATTGATATTACAGTAGCCCGAAAGAAAGAGATTTATAAGTGTCTGATTGTATGCGGAGTAAATTCTGTAAAATATAACTGGGAGGCAGAGATAAAAACTCATTCAGAGGAAAGTTGTACTATTTTTGATGATAGGACTATGGAAAAAAGGGTACAGCATTTAAACGATTGGTATAAGAGTAATGAGTTTTTTGGGATTATAAATATTGAGAGCCTTAGAAATGCAAAAATACAGGATGCCCTCTATATAGGGATTAAGGATAAATATATAGGGGCTGTAATCGTAGATGAGATACATAAAGCTAAGAACGGACAGAACCAGCAGGGGAAAGCTCTCAGAACATTAAAATCTCCTATCAAAATAGGGCTTACTGGTACTCCTATTATGAGTAAGGCTGAGGATCTTTGGAATATCCTTACATGGCTGGGAGTGGAGCATAGGAATGTATGGCAGTTTAGAAACTCTTATTGTGTTATGGGAGGATATGGGGGATATAAGGTAGTAGCCTATAAAAATCTGGAAAGCCTTAACGGTTTACTTAATACGGTAATGCTCAGACGGACAAAGGCAGAGGTTTTAGATTTGCCTCCAAAGGTACACCAGATAGAGTATGTAGAGCTTACCAGAAAACAACAGCTCATATACAAGGATATTAGGAATGGCATTATACAGGATTTAGAGAACATTCTTACCAGTGTAAACCCTCTTACATCTACTCTGAGGCTCAGACAGCTTACAGGAGGATTGTTTACAGACGATAACCCGAAACTGGATCGTATTAAGGATATGCTGGAGGAGGAAATCATACCGAATGGAGAAAAGGCTATTATCTTTTCTCAATGGAAAGAGGTAACAGCGATTTATAAAGAGGCTCTTAGTGCTTACAATCCCATTTACATAACAGGAGATGTAGATCCAGCGGAGAGGCAGAAAGAAGTAAATCGTTTCCAGACAGACCCAGAGTGTAAGGTGGCTATCGGTACTATCGGGGCAATGGGTACAGGGCTTACCCTCAATAAAGCTACCTATGTATTTTTCATAGATAAAGCATGGACTAGCGGAGAAAATGAACAGGCAGAGGATAGATCTCACAGAATAGGTACTACTGGTACTGTTACCATTATTTCCATGATTGCTAAAAATTCCATAGATGAGGGAGTAGAGGATTATCTAAAGGAAAACAAGGATCTCTTTGATAAAGTGGTAGACGGTAAGGGGCAAAAAGTAGATATGAGAGCCTTGTTAAATAAACTCTTGAAACTTTAGGGGGTTATATAATATAATAAATCCAATGGAGGTAGGACAGGATGCAAGTAATCACAGTGGATAAGGATAATGGTAAAAGAGTTTTTTCCAGAAAAGAGGTTGCTACTATCTGTGATGTATCAACACAGACTATAAGCCTCTGGGAAAAGGCTGGGGATATTCCTGTATCGGTAAGAGATGACAATGGTTATAGGTACTGGTATGAGGAGGAAGTAAAAGAGATACAAAAATATGCAGACAGTAACAAATATAAGAGAAAGAAATAAATTCATTTTTGGGGAGGCTTTATAGCCTCTCTTTTTTTTGCCCTAAATTTTGAGGGCTATCTAAAAATTTTTGCTTTTCGTGATTATGTTCTTTATCAAGAGAAAAGGAGGTAACAGGATATGGTAAAGTTACAATTTACAAATGCTACGGTTAAAGATAGCGGTTATGGGCTGGAGGTAAACGGTGAGAGCTTAGAGGATATGATCTCTGTAGCTCTGGGAACAAAAAGAAACGGTAAGAGCGGTTATAATTCTGGATTACCAGAGTTTAAACACAATAGTTGTAATGTTACTGTTATTATTGATCCCAATCCTACAAAGGAGGTTATTATGGTGAACGGTAAAAAGTATAACAACTTGCAGGAGGTAGAGGAAGATGGGAACAGCGAGGAGATTAAAGAGGCAAATTCAGAAGAATAACGGTACTCTCCCTCACAAAAAAATTATTGCCAGAAAGTTAGGCTGTAGTGTGAAAGAGGTAGATGATCGGCTCAGACGGAGAGAACAGAATTTAAAGAAATTGGAGGGCAAAGAAGATGAAACAAATTGAAGTGAATGGGATGTTGCTGGAGTTTGATGAGAAACTGTTACTCAAACAGGAGATTAGGGTAGGGGATAATGTACAGGTGCTTAAAAAATCCTATTCTAGTTGGGAGTGCTATGCAGGGGTAGTTACACAGCTTTTACCTTTTGCAGATAAGCCAGCTATGGAGATTATGTATCTGGAAAACTCTTACTCTAGCTGTGAGATTAAGAAACTGGTTATTGTGCAGGGGGCAGAGAGTGAGGATGCTCCTAGAGTGGTAAAAATGGATGATAAGTTTTTGCCATTCACTAAAGAAAGATGCATCGATCTTTTGCAGAAAGATATTACTGAAAAGGAAAATAAGCTGGAGGAGGCTAAGTTAAAGCTGGAATATTTCTTGAAATATTTTAATCATTACTTTGAGGAGATCCAGAAAGATAGGGAGGATAACGAGAATGGCAAAAAGTGATTTTACAGCAAGAGTATCAGAGGTATCAGTAGAGCTGGGGATGAGTGTGCAAAATAAGAGCGGTATCTGGTGTAAGCCTAATGTTCGCTTAAATATTATGATTGACGGAGGCACAGATCCGAAACAGAGAGAGGCTATCATTAAACAGGCTTTTGATGAGGTTTGTGATAATATTGAGAAAGTGATCTCAGAGATGGAATAATACTTACAGGAGGGAGGAGAGGTTCTTACCCTCCCTCTTTTTACTGGAGGTATCTGGATGGGTAAAATAAAGCTAAACAGAAAAGACAATTTTACAATTATATCAAACAGCATACTAAAAAATCCTAATCTTACACTCAAAGCTAAGGGATTGTATGCTTATATGTGGAGCTTGCCCGATGATTGGGATTACTCTGTAGCAGGGCTTACTAAAGTATTGAAAGAGGGAAAGGATGCGATAAATGAGGCTCTAAAAGAGCTGGAGCGTGAGGGTTATTTAGTGCGTACAATTCTTAGGGCTGGCGGTAAGTTTGCTGATATGGATTATATCTTGCATGAAACTCCACAAAAAGTACCGTTTACGGAAAATCCGCAAGCGGAAAAATCGGATGCGGAAAATCCGCAACAAATAAATACTAATAAAACAAAGGAAAAAAAGAAAAAATCCAAAACTATAGTTTTGGAGAGTGGTACTCCTGTAAAATCCTATGGAGATATATTTAAAGCTCCAGAGTATTCTCAGATAACAGAGGCTCTTAGAAAATTTATTACTCAGTGTAAAGGAATGAATTATACCCCTCAGATAGCAACAGTAAAGAAATGGGCGGATCTCTTAGTAACTGAGGGAAAAAATAGCCCAGAGTACGCAATGAGGATAGTAAACCAGAGTATAGATAAAGGCTGGAAAGCTCTTTATCCATTAAAGGGATATTCTGGGGAGGCGGTAAGTATTCCGAGTAGTGAGGATCGCTTAGCAAAAGATGCACAGGGTAATAATATAGTGTTTTGAGTAAAGAGGAGGGTGTAAAAACTCTCCTCTAAATTTTTGGGAGTTTTTGGATAATGTTTTTTATGACAAAAAATCAAAAAAAGTATGACATGATATGCAAGAAATAAGTCAATTTGTGGGCTTGTTTATAGAGAGGAGGAATAATTTTGGATCATAGTTTTAATATTGAGATAGCTAAGGATGTTGGCATAAATTCCGCTGTACTGCTGAATCAGATTTATTGGTGGGTTAAGAAAAATGAAGTGGATGAAAGGAATTTTTATGATGGCAAATATTGGACATATAACAGCAAGAAAGGATTTTGCAAGTATTTCCCCTATTTTTCTGAAAGACAGATAGAATACGCACTAAAAAAACTCATAGATGAGGGATATGTGATTACAGGCAACTACAACACAAGCCCGTATGACCGTAAATTGTGGTATTCAATTACTGAAAAGAGCTACAGGATCTTGGAAAATCCGATACAACAAAATTGTGGAATCGAAAAACAAAAAACGTGGAATCAAAACACGAATTTTTGTGAACCTATAGCAGTTAATAAAACAATTAGTAAACCAGTTAAAAAATCTAAAACTATCGTTTTAGAGAGCGGTGCTCCTGTAAAATCTTATGGAGATATATTTAAAGCTCCAGAGTATTCTCAGATAGCAGAGGCTCTTAGAAAATTTATTACTCAGTGTAAAGGAATGAATTATACCCCTCAGATAGCAACAGTAAAGAAATGGGCGGATCTCTTAGTAACTGAGGGAAAAAATAGCCCAGAGTACGCAATGAGGATAGTAAACCAGAGTATAGATAAAGGCTGGAAAGCTCTTTATCCATTAAAGGGATATTCTGGGGAGGCGGTAAGTATTCCGAGTAGTGAGGATCGCTTAGCAAAAGATGCACAGGGTAATAATATAGTGTTTTAAATAAATGAGGAGAGTGTAAAAGCTCTCCTCTAAATTTTTACCTGTTTTGTGATTATGTTCAGTATCAAAGTAGGAGTACCCTACAGATTGGAGGTAGGTACAATGAAATGCTATGCTGAGCATTATTGTAAGAAAAATAAACAAGAATGTAGTGAGGTATGTGGGGGCTATAGAGTTTTGAAAGCTCTGTACAATCTTAGCAAGATCCCTATAGGCTATCAATACAATATCCCTTTAGTGCCAGAGAGGGAGGATTTACCTAAATATGAGGAACTAAATGAATATATGAAAAATATTGAGGAAATGGTAGGGCAGGGTAAAGGTTTGTATATTTGGAGTAGTGGTACTGGTACAGGTAAAACCTCATGGGCTTGTAAAATTATGGGGTACTATTTTAGAAAAATTGCTTTTAAGAGTGGGCTGGAGTATGAGGGATTGTATATATTTCTTCCCACATTTTTAGAAAATCTAAGAGCCAGTTATGATAATCCAGATCCAGAATTTGATGAGGTGCTGGATTATGTGAGGCGGTGCAATCTTCTCATTGTTGACGATATAGGAGCGGAAAAGCCTAGCGAGTGGGTAAGGGAGAGGTTGCTTAGTTTTATAAATACCAGAGTGAGTAATGAGCTAACCACAATTTATACCAGTAATTTATCATTGGAGAGGCTGAGGGAAAAGATGGGAGATCGGATAGTAAGCAGGATTATAGGATCTACCAAAGAGATAGAGCTGGTAGGCAGGGATCAGAGAGGGAGGGAAAGATAATGGCAGAAATGATAGAGCAGAGTTTTCTCTGTAAAGTGCTGGATGCTCCAGATTTAGAAATTATCTTTTCTAATGGACTGAAAGAAGAAATGTTTTTAACCTGTGGAGCTGAGGTTAGATTTATTGTCAGTCATTACAACGAATATAAGCAGATGCCAGACAGGGTTACTTTCCTTACTCAGTTTAAGGATTTTCAAATGTTAGAGGTAACGGAGAGTGTTGATTATCTGGTATATAAGCTCAAAGAGGCTTTTGTATATACTAAGATGGCTCCCATTTTACAAGATACAGCGGATAAGGTAAGAGAGGATAGCATTTTAGCTCTGGAATACCTCAAAGACAGTATAAGAGAGTTGGAGGCTCAAACTCCTACAACAAAAAACAAAGATGGGTATGATATTGTGGCAAATGCCAGAGATCGATTTAAAGCATATAAGGAGAGGCTGGAGGTAAAGGGGCTTATCGGAATACCAACAGGAATACCTCAGCTTGATGAGCTTACTAATGGCTGGTTGTGGGGAGAGGAGCTTGTAGTTATCACAGGAAGAACGAATATAGGAAAGAGTTGGATTGCCGAGTATTTTGCTAAAGTGGCATGGCAGTTAGGATATAAGATCCTTTTTTATTCTGGGGAAATGAGTGCGGATATGATTGGTTTTCGATTTGATACACTTTATCATCATTTTTCAAATTTGGGGTTATTAAATGGCTCTCATACTTTGGGAAAGAAAGAGGGTACAGATGGTGGGAGGTATTTGGAGGAAGATTATGAGAATTACGTTTCTCAGCTCTCCCAGAAAAGCGGTTTTATAGTAGTCACTCCAGATGATTTTAACGGTAGAAAGCCTAATGCAGATGAGCTAAAAAGTTTGGCGGTAAAGCATGGGGCAGATATGCTTGTAGTGGATCAGCTCTCTCTTATGAGTGATAAGAGAAAAGCAGATGTACCCAGAATAGCTTATAATAACATTTCTGAGGATTTATTCTTAGTGAGTAAAGAGCTTAAAAAGCCTGTATTGTTATTGGCACAGGCAAATAGGGAGAGCGTGAAAAACAAGAAAAAGGGTGTAAGCCCAGAGTTACATGATCTGGCAGAAAGTGACGGTGTAGGTCAAAATGCTACCAGAGTAATCTCTCTTAGTGTGATAGATGGTACTTTAAAATTATCACTTAAAAAGAATAGATATGGGATCAATAACAAGGAGGTATTGATGATTTGGGATATTAACTTAGGTATTTTAAAGCCTTTGATAGATAACCCAGAGAAAAAGGATGGAGAAGATAAAAGCGAGGAGGAAAAAGATTATGGATTTTAAGGAAGTGCCAAAGGGTAGAGTAATACCGTTTTATCTCACAGATGAGGGGGATATATACCCCATAGCTTTTCATAGTGAGGAGGAGCTGGATCTTATTCAGAGTATAGTAGCAGGGCTATTAGAAACAGTGGCGGTAGATACTCATACTAAGATAAATGATGATAAGTATAAGTTTTCCATACAGAAAAGAAAAACAGAAAAATAATAATTTTTATCTAAATAAAACTTCCTTTTGTGATTATGTTTTTTATCAAGCGAAAAAGGAGGTTTTATTTTATGGCAAATGTAAGCAGTAAGGATGTAGCTCAAATGCTGGGTAAAAGGCATGATAATTTACTTAGAGAGATCCGTAACTATGTAAAAAAGATGGGAGCGGAGGCTACAGATTATTTTACAGAAATTCCTACAAGTGGTAGAGGAGTAACTTTTTCTGTTACTGAGGCTGGATGTGAACTTTTGGGATCAAGGTTGTTAGGGGATGCTGGCAGGGAGTATAGGGAGTGGTATAAAGCTATCTTGGGTAATCAGCCAGAAAACAGTCCTCAGACACAGGATGAGGCACAGAAACCACCAGAGGTTAAAGAGTATTCTTTTTCAGAAGTAGCGGAAATTCTGGGAGTAAGTGAAAGATCGGTAAGGCGATATATTGAGGCTGGAAAGCTGGAGGCATCTGAAAAAGAAGTTATGATACCGACAGTTAAAAAGTTTGTTACAGAGGATGCTCTGGAGGCTTTTAAAAGTGGGAGGGAGGCTTAAATGAAATGGAAGTTAAGAGCCTGTAGGACACAGGCAGGATATACCCAGAAAGAGGTGGCTCAGTTTTTAGGATGTTCTGAAAAATCGGTAGTTGATTATGAGAACGGAAAGACTTCTATGAGTATGGAGAGAGGGCAAAAATTGAGTGAGTTGTATGAGATCCCTATTTCTATGATGGACTTCTCAAAAGAGGGTAATGTGTGTTTGGATGAGGTAGAAAGAAAAACCGCTTTAGCAAGGAAATTAGAACCAGACATAGTAACAGAACCAGAGTAAAACTCCCCAGCGTTTAGGTGGCTGGGGAGCGGTGAAAATGTGTTTTTGTCACTTCTCATAGAGTTGTAACATTCTCAGAGTTACAGATCTGATTATGAGCTTATCCTCATTAGATAGCTTGTTAAATGCTTGTATCATTTCTTCTAATAATGGATCTGGGGGTTTTTCAGCAAGTGCGGTAAATTTGTAAAATTGAGATACAGGGGCTTTTAAATAGCTGGAGAGAGCTTGTAGCCTATCCATATCTGGTAAATGTTTACCGTTACTCCATGAGGAGAAAGTAGTGGGCGGTACACCTATTGCATCCGCTATCTCCTTTTTGGTTTTTCCAGATACTGTTATGTAGTAGTTTAGAGCCTTTACAAAGTTATCTGTTAAATCGGATTTTCCGCTCATTTGTAACACCTCCTCTCTTTTGAGGATAACTATATTATACAGTAAAACAGTAGAAAAGTAAAGAAAAATTAAAAATACATACTGTTAAACAGAATTTTTTGTTGACAAACTGTAGAAGTATGCTTTATACTGTTAAACAGTAGTAAGGAAGTGAATTTTTTATTATATCATATTTTTTTGCCCTTTGACTACTGTTAAACAGTAGTTTGGGATATAAAACAATATTTTTTTAAGGAGGTAACAGCAATGAAATTACCAGAGATTTATGAGGCTTATAAAGCCAGAAAGTTAGCCTTTGAACAGGCAAAGAAAGAGGAGGAGAAGTACAAGAAACTCCTCAAAGATGCGATGGCTGAGGCTGGAGAGAAAGATTATACAGATGAGGCAGGGTACAGGTTTGAGAGGATTGTACAGCACAGAAACAAAATTGATGAGCCTAATCTCATTCTGGCACTCCATGAGAGAGGGCTGGAAAGCTGTATTAAGACGGTGGAGGCAGTAGATGAAGATGCCACTCTGAAAGCTGTAGAGGCTGGAGAGTTGCCACAAGCGGTATTAGCGGAACATCTCACAGAAACAGAGGTTGTAACTCTCAAAATGACAGCTCCTAAAAAGTCTAAGAAATGATCACTCTCTGGAAAACTCCAGTAGTCGCAACAGTAGAGCAAATTGTTAAAGATCTCAAACTGGAGCTATACGGTACAGGGCTTTTAAAAGAGGTTAATAACACTGGTTCGGATCTTATGTGTACTTGTCCTTTTCATGGAGGCGGTAAGGAGCATAACCCCTCTTTAGGGATCTTGCTGAGAGAAAAGAAGATACAGGATAAGAGCTATGAGGCTGGTACAGCTCATTGCTTTACCTGTGGGTACACAGCGGATTTACCACAATTTGTAGCGGATTTGCTGGGGCTGGAAAATTCCTTAGCAGGGTTTAAGTGGATTGTAGGGCGGTACAACTATTCCTCACAAGAGAGAGAGCCTATAGATTTAAACCTGTTTAGGGGGAGTACAGAAAAACGCTCCTACATGGATGAGAGAGAAGTGCAGAGCTATTACAGAGAGTTGCGTAATAGTGAGGAGGCTTTAGCTTACTTACACAAAAGGCGGTTATCAGCGTGGGTAATTGAGCGGTATGAACTTGGATTTGATCCAGCAGATAAAACGGTGCTTTTTCCTGTAAGAGATTTATCTGGGAAAGTGATTTTTTACAAGGGCAGGAGCTTAGTGGGAAAGCACTTTTACAACGCTAAGGACATTGATAAAAGCTCTCTGGTATTTGGGCTATATGAACTAACTCAAAGTGAGGTACAGGCTGGGGAGTGGATCTGGATTGTAGAAAGTGAGATTGATGCCCTCAGTCTTATCTCAAAACATTTACACGCTATAGCAATCATGGGATCTCATATTTCAGATGAGCAATGTAAGGAGTTGGAGCGTAGCCCTTTTAGAAAGTTTGTACTTGCTACAGACAATGATGAGGCTGGGAGAAAAGGAGCTACCCAGATTAAACGCTCGTTAATCAAAAAGGGCTTTAGGTTTCAAAACCTTATATGGAACACAGAGGCAAAAGATGTAAATGAGCTGATACAGGCTCATGGAGATAGTTGGATGGATTATCTCACAGGATTTTAAAGGAGGAAAACAGGATGAATACAGGAGTAAAAAGGAGCAATGAGGAACTGGTAAAAATGTATCAGTGTAGCGGAAATGAGAACTATTTGCAGGAGCTTATAACTCAAAATGTAGGACTTATGAAAAGTTGGGCTATGAACTATGCAAAAACCTTACCTCAATGGGAGGTAGAGGATTTGATAAGTGAGGCATATTTCCCTTTACTTAATGCGGTAAGGGATTATAAGGAGGATGGCGGTTGTAAGTTTTCTACATTTCTCAGAGTTTATGTATCACAGCATTACAACAGAATTTATCAACAGGCTACCAGACAAAAGAGGTTTACAAGCTCAGCTCCAGAGAGTTTTGAGGTACTGGCAGAGGTAAACAGAGATGGAATAACGGATAGTGTTTTCGAGGTAGAATGTGAGGATTTTCACTCTGTAGAGCTTATGCAGTTTCTTGACAATTTAGAACTGAATGAGAAAGAGCGTGTTGCTGTAAATGTTCTTATGGATGGAGGCACTAAGGGAGATATAGCCAAAGAACTTAGCATTACTCCAGCCTCAGTTACTTATTACATAAAGAGCATTAAAAACAAATTTATTTCCGCTGGTTTTCAGTATGCTATCTAAATTTTTCACTCCTTTGTGATTATGTTTTTTATAACAGAAAGCAAGGGAGGTAGAAATAAAATGAGCAAAGGTTTTAAAACATTATTTGCGGTTATCACAGGCAGAGCGGTAGTTATCTTAAAGAAAGGCGATAACAAAGCGGATGTTGTGGTAGGTAAGGAGCTGGATAAAAAGTTTGTAGTAGGCAGTATGGTAGGAGCTATTAAATCTCTCATGCTGTAGAAATAAAAAAAAAGGAATAACAGGAGGATATAAAAATGGGATTACAGGCATTACTTAACAAATATGATAACGGAAGTTTTTCTAAAAACGGATGGTTTCAGTTAAAGGATGACGGAGATACAGCTACAGTAAGGTTACTCCATCATGGAGAAGTTGGAACTGAGGAGAACGGAGAGCCTAAGTACGATTTCCCTATTTACGAGGTTCACAAGCTGGATGTGGATGGATCGGGCAGGGATAGAACGGTGCTTTGCAAGGGTGAGGGGTGCGAGTTGTGCAAAGGCGGTAATAAACCCAACCTCAGAATGTTTCTCCAGATGATTAACTTGGATGAAAAGGATAAAGATAAACAGGTGCAGATCTGGGAGCGTGGGTTGAATGATATTAAGAATATGCTGGGAATTGCTGGAGAGTATGGCGATCTCACAAAGAGGGATATTAAGATTAAGCGTAGCGGTGCAAAGGGTAGTTTAAAAACTACTTACCAGTTTTTCCCGAAAGATCCGAGTGAGAGGGAAGTGCCAGAGCCTCAGAATTTGATTGGCTCTCTCATCTTAGACCTTAACAAAGAGGAGCAGATTAGGGCTTTTGAGGGCAGATTGCAGACAAAGAAAGACAGCAGTAACTCAGAGAGTGGAGCAGGGGCTACCAGAGTATTTTAAGAATATAGGAACAGGTACAGAGGGGGAGGCAGGACAAAAAGCCTCCCCTAAATTATATACAGGAGGAAACAGGATGAGTAGAGACGATATTAAAATGGATATGAGACGAGAGAGCGTAACAGCAGAAGATATAAGCTCCAGATTAGCTCACAAGAAAGTATGTAACATTTCTTTAAAGCGTAATCAGAATACTCTTAATAAGGGTTTATCTGTGATAAATGAACTGGTAAAGAGTGGGCGATTACAGGCAGAGGGGGAATATGAGGTTATCCGTACTCCAAAGAGATTACAAGAGTACATGAGTAAGGCTAAAGAGAATGGGGCTTATATATTAGATGTGGAGAGTACAGGTCTGGATGTGTACCATGATATTTTAGTGGGGATATGCCTTTATACCCCAGATATGCCTAGTGCTTATGTGCCTTTTAATCATACCGATTTGGAAAATAAGAGGGTAGAAGGGCAGATGACAGAGGAGGAATGTAAGGCGGTTATGCTCCCCTGTTTAGCAGATACAGAGTTGAAATGTATCAATCACAATATAAAGTTTGATGATAAAATGCTTACTTTTAGCTGGGGGCAGAGGATCGCTAATGTTTTCTGGGATACGCAAGTAGGAGCACAGGTATTAAATGAAAATGAAAAGCATAGATTAAAGCCTCTGTATAACAAGTACATTCTGGATGGAAAAGGATCGGATGAAGATTTTGGGGATTTATTTGAGGATATACCCTGTAATTATATCCCTATTGATATTTTCGCTATATATGGGGCAAATGATGGCTTTAAAACATGGGCGGTGTATGATTTTCAGAGAAAGTACCTCAATCCAGAGGCGAAAAGAGAGGATTACAGAAAACTCTATCATGTATTTAGGGATATTGAAATGCCTCTTATAGATGTATGTATGGATATGGAGCTTAGAGGGGTAGAAATTAGAGAGGATTATGCGAAAGAGTTATCTGAGATTTTTAATAAGGAAATGCAGGAAAAAGAGGCTCTTTGTGATGCGTATGTGAAAGAGTTTAAGCCTTATATTAAGGAAAATGCTACTCTTATGAGGCTCACCAAAGGTACAGGAAAAATAAATTATAACAGTCCTCAGCAAGTGGCTTGTTTGCTGTATGATATTTTCCAGTTAAAAAGTGTAAGCAGGAAAGAACCGAGAGGTACAGGGGATAAAATTTTACAGAAACACAGGAATAACGCTAAAAAAGCTGGCACAAAAAAGAGTAAGAAGTTTCTGGAGTTTCTTGATAATTTTCAGAGATATAAAGAGTGTGGAAAACTCCTTAGTACATATATTGATAAGATACCAGCGGTAAAGTGTGATAAGACTAATGCAGTACACACTAATTTTAATCAGTATGGAGCTAAGACTGGTAGATTTTCCAGCTCAGATAAAATTACAAAGATCAATCTCCAGAATATTCCCAGCCATGAAAAGCGGATCAGAAAGATTTTTAGAGCCAGAGAGGGATATAAGCTGGTAGGCGGTGACTTCTCACAGATAGAGCCACGAGTATTAGCTTTTATCTCTGGAGATGAGGCAATGCAGGATGCTTATAAAGAGGGTAAGGATTTGTATGCAATTATGGGATCTAAGGTGTATAACATGGGGTATGAGGATTGCAGGGAGTTTTACCCAGATGGTACGGTAAATCCAGAGGGGAAAGAGCGTAGGACAACGATGAAAAGCGTATTGCTTGGGATCATGTATGAGAGGGGATCACAGGCAATAGCAGAGCAATTTGATAAATCGGCTGAGTGGGCTGATACCCTCATATCTGATTTTTATAAGAGTTTCCCAAAGGTAAATCAGATTAGATTAAAGGTAGAGAAACTGGCTGAGGAGTATGGGTATGTTTCCACGATTGAGGGAAGAAAGAGGAGGCTACCAGATATGCAGTTATCGGATCATGATGATTACAGGTATCAAGAGGCACACAGGCAAAGCCTTAACGCTGTAATACAGGGTAGCTCAGCGGATATTATGAAACTTTCTATGATAGCTCTATATAATGATCCTCAATATAAGGAGCTGGGTTGTCACATGATAATAACGGTGCATGATGAGCTTATTATGGAAGTGCCAGAGGAAAATATAAAGGCAGGGGCAGAGCTTTTAGTAAATACTATGAAAAGGGTAGGACACAGCCTTATAGATTTGCCCATGAGCGTGGATGCAGAGGTAAATGAGTATTGGTATGGAGAGAATTTAGCGGAGGCATACGGATTATGATGAGATATAGAGTATGGGATGAGGAAGATAAAAAGGAACGTATATTGGATAATTGTGTTACATATTTGGGAGAGGTCGGTACTGTAAGGAGAGTGCAGATAAGGAGGGGTAAAAGGTGGGAAATACATCATTTTAAGGTGCTGGAGATATTAACGGAAGAAAAGAAATAGATGTAATCTAAAAAAATTCCTCCTTTGTGATTATGTTCATTAAACGCAAAGGAGGTTTTTCTATGGAATATGTTAAAAGCCCTCTGAATTATACAGGAGGGAAATTTAAGTTATTACCTCAGCTTTTAGAGATATTTCCAAAAGATATAAATACTTTTGTAGATTTGTTTGCTGGGGGAGGAAATGTAACAGTAAATGTAAGTGCTAAGTATATTGTTTACAATGATGTGATGTGGCAGTTATCAGAAATGTTACAGGAATTTAAGAACATAGGGGCTGAGCGGTGTTTAGAGCGGATAGATCGTTACATAGAGGAATACCAGCTATCAAAAGATAATAAAGAGGGTTATCTCAAATTGAGGAAACAGTATAACGATCCTTTTGATGTGGAGTTTTCAGTGCAAGATCCGCTTATGCTATATACTCTTATTTGTTATTCTTTTAATAATCAAATTCGATTTAACAATAAGCAGGAGTATAATATGCCTTTTGGAAAAGATCGGAGTAGTTTTAATCCAGCTCTTAGGGAAAAGTTTATAGCTTTTGTAAATAGGCTACAGGAGCTTGATATAGAGTTTCGTAGTGAGGATTTTAGAAAGCTGAATGTAAGTAAGCTGGGAGCTGAGGATTTTGTATATTGCGATCCTCCATATTTGATTACAGTAGCCTCCTACAATGAAAATGGAGGCTGGGGAGAGCAGATAGAGAGAGAGTTATTAAATAAGCTGGATAGCTTAAATGAGGCTGGTGTGAGGTTTGCACTTTCTAATATTTTAGAGAGTAAAGGTAAATCAAATGATGCCCTTAAAGAGTGGGCTAAAAAGTACAGGGTTATTTATCTGGATTGTGATCATAGTAATTGCAGTTATCATAGAAAAGATAAAATCAGTAAGGATGTAGAGGTGTTGATAGTGAATTATTAGGAGGTATTTATGGATAGGAACTATGTAATCTATGCTGTAGATTTTGATGGTACTCTTTGTGAGGATCAGTTTCCAGCAATCGGAAAACCTAATATATCTCTTATTAAATATCTGGCAAAAAAGAGGGTAGAGGGGGATAAGTTGATCCTATGGACTTGTAGAGCAGGAGAGAGGCTACAGGAGGCGGTTAGATGGTGTAAAGAGTATGGATTGGAGTTTGATGCAGTCAATGAAAATTTAGCGGAAATGATTAGTTATTATGGAGTTGATTGTAGAAAAGTATTTGCAGATATATACATAGACGATAAAGCGGTAAGTACAGAGGGGGAGCTGTAAAAGCTCCTCTTTTTGTATCTAAAAAAATTTCTGTTTTGTGATTATGTTCATTACAAAGATTTTGATAGGAGGTATGTAATATGGGTTTAGCCAGTTTAATTAAAGTGGCACAGGGGAAAAACGCTGGTAATGTTTCCTTTGAGGATCACTTTTGTAGAGAGTATGAAAACTCAGTTAAGAGGCAGGAAGAAAGAGAAAGACAGCCAGTGCCTACAGATTATTTTAGACCATCTTCAATGTATGGGTGTGAGAGGATGCTTTTCTTTATGAGAGTACATGGAGGCATGGGGGCAGTTGAGGAGATGGATGTACCTCTGATAGAGATTTGCAATAGTGGTACAGATCGCCATTTACGCATCCAGCACTTGATAGAGGAAATGGAGGGAGTAACCTGTTTAGATCTGGAGGAGATTGTTAAAGAGGCTCAGCAAAAAGGAATTAAAACGGAGTTTGTAGGATGGAATGAGGATCATACAGAGGCTAGATGTAAAAATGAGGAGCTGAGTATTTTTTTCCAGCCAGATGGTGTACTCAATTTTGAGGGAAAAGATGTATTGCTGGAGATTAAAACAGAAAGCACATACCAGCACTCAAATAGGTATGAGCCAAAAGAAGATCATAAGTGGCAAGCTACCTGTTACGGTATGGGGCTTGGTATTGATTATGTATTGTTTTTCTATGAGGATAGAAACTTTTGTAAGAAAAAAGCCTATCTTTGGAAGATTACAGATGAGATGAGAGAGGCAGTAAAAAAGAAAATTTATACTGTAAATGAGGCTTTAAAGGCTGGCATACCTCCAGAGAAGAATGAGGATAAATGTACTTATTGCAGATATAAGCATGAGTGCAAGCTGGTAGATACTGGCACATGGGAGCATCCTAATCCTCCTGTTAAGAAGAAAGCCAGCGGTAAGAAGTCACAGAAAAAGCCTCAAAGCAAGGCTATAAGGAAAGTGTGTGCTAATTGTAGTAACTATTATAGAGGCACTACTTGTAAATGTGATGGTAAGTATGCAGATGGTAGGAGAAAATGTAGATTTACTCCTAGTAAGTTTGTGGAGGATGGTACAGCCCTATGAGTAATGATGAAAAATATAGAGCCAGTACAGCTACAATTATGAGATATATAGAAAGGTATGAGGAAGTGATAGAGGCGAGATTTGATAAATTTACAGATGATCTTGTACATGAGATACAACAAGATCTTATAGATATTCGGAGGGATTGGTAATATGGCTAAGAAAAGTGTAGGTAAGATTTTTGAGGATGAAATAAAAGCCTCATTTCCTCCAGATTTTTATGTGGAGAGATATAAAGATGATACCAGCGGATTTTATGGGGTAAGTAATCCAGCGGATTTTAGGTTGTATAAATATCCCTATACTTTCCTGTTAGAGCTGAAAACGCATAAGGGAAAGAGCATACCATTTAGCAAATTGAGAGAAAACCAGATTACAGGGATGCAGAAAGCGGTAGAGCATAAGGGCATATATGGAGGCTTTATTTTTAATTTTAGAGAGCTGGAAGAAACATATTACATACCGATAGATCAGATCCTTTTTTATATGGATTATCAGAGTAAAGAGGGTAGGAGAAAGAGTTTTCCTATTGAGTGGGTAAGAGGGGCTGGGGAGTTGATAGCTCAGCATAAAAAGAGAGTGCGGTATTCATATGATTTGAGCATTTGGTTGGATAGGTATTATATCAGTAGCAGAGGAGGCGGTATTTTATGAAAATTACTCAATGTAAGGGAGAGGGGCAAGGATCTTGTAAGAGATGTTCTGATAGAGGTAAGTGGAATGTAAATTGGATGTGTTTTTTGTACAAGATAGAAAATTATGAGGGGTGCTATTGTGCAGACTGTGTAAAAGAAATATGTGAGGAGGAAAACAGGGATGGCAAATAGTGAAATGTTATCAAAACTCATAAAAGAGGTACAGGAGGAGGCTACCCCTGTAGTGAAATTTTCTAATCAGTTGGTAGAGGCATATGTAAAAGATCTTGATGAGGCTATGAGGGAGCTTACTGTGATTATGGATAGTATCGGGGAAAACTCTATAGAGGATATACCAGATAGCCATATAGAGTATTACTGTGTTAAGATCCCCTCTCTTATGTATTATGCAGGGCAGAAAGTAGAGGAGCTGGGGATGCAAGCGGATCTTGCCAGCAACAGTAAAAAGGTAGCTCTTAATGATGCTTTACTGAAAGTGAGTGGTACAGTACCAGAGAAAAAGGCACAGGCTGAAAAGCTCACAGAGGATAAGGCTTTAGTGGAGGCTATATATCGGAGAGCATATAACAGCCTCAAAACTAAGTTAGAGATGGCTGAGAAAGTTTACAGCGGATTAAAGAAATCTCTTAGTAAGCGAATATCTGAGGCGGATCTTGATCGGTTTAGCAAAGATAAATATATCAGAGGGGAGGAGGATTAAGGTGGATGCAATGTATCATACCTGTAGATGGTGTAAGCATTTTAAGGATGGTAAATGTTATGTCGGTTTTGCCTCAAAGGATCTGAGCGATACGGTTTATAACGTGTCTGAGGAGGGAGAGCTGGCAGGGGTTATAGAGGAAACTCTTAATAATGGTTTTCCTAAAGAATTGCTGGAGGGTATAAAAGACTTATTAACAGGCTGGAAAATAAGTAAAAAGAGGATAAAGGAGCTGGAGGAGTATTTTGCTGATAAGCTACCAGAGGTATTAGATTTTGGATTGAAAGAAAAGCTGGATGAAAATATCTCTGTATTGTATCAAGATAGGATAGAAAACAGGATAATAGAGGATATAGGGTTAAAGATAAATGATCCAGAGAGTTTCTATTGTTGTAAGTGGGAATAAAGGAGGTAGAGAGCATGGAAGAACTTGACATTATGGATAAGGTAGATAATTTCTTTGAGGCATTGGAGAAAGCTGGAATAGAGGTTACAGAGGGGCAGACAGCTATAGTATGTAAGGATGGTGTGGTGCTGGTGGATATTGACGATACAGGAGCTTGTGATGTAATTTTCTGTAATACTAAAATTGAGTTTGATTATAGTATGAATATTACTCCAGACGATGTAGAGGCTTTTAAGGAAGTGGCAGGAACATTAGTAGAAACGGAGGAGTAAATTTATGAATGATTGTTTGTGGAGCTTTATAAGCGGTGTATGCGATAATGGGGACTGTAGTAAATGTAGTGAGTATTTGAGTGCAAACACTAAAGAGGGAAATGAGTTATTAGATAAGTATGAAAAGGAGGTAGATGAGGCAATAAAACCAGTATGTGATAAGTGGAAAGAGGATAAGGAGAGTGGTAAATATGGCAGAAATAGATGATTTAATAGCAGGGCTGAATAAGAAGTATAAAACGGATATTATAAGAAAAGCCAGCGATTTGAAGAGTGTAGAGTTTATTCCTTACAGCTCTCCTAAAATGAATTATCTTACTAGAGGAGGAGTACCTGTAGGGAGAATGATAGAATATGTGGGAATACCTCAGAGCGGAAAAACTACTACAGCTCTTGATGTGGTAGCTAATTTTCAAAAGAAGTACCCAGAGCTTTATGTGGTGTATCTGGATGCTGAAAACGCTATGGATCGAGAATGGGGAGAAACTCTAGGGGTAGATTGGAATAGGGTTATATTGATACAGCCAGAGAGTGAATTTGGAGAAACTCTCTTAGATATGCTTTTAGATTACATAAGGAGCGGTAAAGTAGGATTGGTAGTTACAGACAGTGCTCCAGTAATCCAGCCGAAAACTACTTGTGAGAAAGCTCTGGAGGATAAGAGTTTTGGCGGTAACAGTGCATTGATGAAAGCGTTTTGTGATAAGGCTGTACCTCTTTGTAAGAAACATGAGTGTACATTTATTATGATAAACCAGATAAGGGAAAATATCGGGAATATGTATCAGCCTTTTAAAATTCCTTGTGGCACAGCTCTTACTCATGCGTGTAGTCAAATTATTTGGTTTACCAAAGGCTCGTTATTGGATGAAAAAGGGAATGAGGTAAGCGGTAATTATGCTAATCCCTCTGGCAATGTGGTAAGTGCTAAAATGCACAAAAACAAGGTTACTAAGAATGATCGGAGGCTGGATAGTTATACTTTGAATTATTATAGGGGTGTGGATGCTGGGGCTGATACAGTGGATTTAGGTATTAAGCTGGGCATCATAGTACAAACAGGGGCATGGTTTAAAGTACCTGTTAGTGATGGAACGGAAAAGAAGTTACAGGGCAGAGCTGGGCTTATTGATTATTTTTATAATGATTTGGAGGAGTTTGAGAAATTCCAGCAAACGGTATATGAGGCAACAATGGAATAAAGTTATCTAAATAATATCTCTCTTTGTGATTATGTTTTTTAGCAAAACTCAAAGGGAGGTATTTTTATGTTTGAAAACAATAAGGATTTTTACCCTACTCCAGAATGGGTAGCGGATAAGATGTTAGATGGGATAGATTGGCTTATGGTGGGGAGCATTTTAGAGCCATCGGCAGGAAAAGGAGATCTGATAGAGTGGATCAAGAAAGCCTATGAAAAGGATAATTATAGGAGGTACGGTAGTAGAAAGCTGGATATTGATTGTGTGGAGATACAGCCAGAGTTACAGCACATACTCAAAGGAAAAGGGTACAGGGTAGTACATAATGATTTTATGAATTTTGATACTTTTAAGCGGTATAGCCTCATAATAAGTAATCCGCCATTTTCACAGGGAGCAAAGCATTTATTAAAAATGCTGGATATGCAGGAAAGGGGAGGAGGGGTTATCTGTTTACTTAATGCGGAAACTTTGAAAAATCCCTATACAGCGGAAAGAAAAGTATTACTCCAGAGATTAGATGATTTGGGGGCTGATATAGAGTATATGGAGGGGGCTTTTGAGGAGGCAGAGCGGAAAACGGATGTTGAGGTGGCGATAGTAAAAGTTGTGATCCCAGAAAAGGAGAGAGTATCTTTTATTTTTGAGGAAACTCTTAGGAAAGCTAGGGATCTGGGATATAAAGAGAAAGAGGCTGAGGAGAGTGCAGAGCTGGCAGAGAATGATTTTATAAAAGTTATCATACAGCAATACAGAGTAGAGGTAGAGGCTGGGATCAGATTGATAGATGAATATAATGCGATGGCTCCAAAAATCCTCAGCGAGTTTAATAAAGACGGTAGTAAAGGCGGTAGTATTTTAGCTCTGTGTTTCAATGATTATAAGAATGAGCGAGTAACTTATAATGGATTTGTAACAGCGGTAAGGAGAAAATATTGGAGTGCATTGTTTAATAATCCTAAATTTACAGGACAGCTTACATCTTCACTGTTACAGGATTTTAGGGAGAGAGTGGAGGATCTGGCTCATTATGATTTTTCTGAGTACAATATTTTTACTATTCGTGAGGAAATGAGTAAGAGCGTGGTAAAAGGGGTAGAGGATGCAATAGTATCTCTTTTTGAGGAGCTGAGTAATAAATATCATTGGCTGGATGAAACCAGTAGGAATGTACACTATTACAATGGCTGGAAAACTAATAAAAGTTGGATTATCAATAAAAAAGTGATTATCCCTCTTAGGGGGTACGATCCATTTTGGGGGAAATTTAGGTTAGATAGCTGGGATGTAGTAGGAAAGCTCTCAGATATAGAAAAGGGGCTTAATTATTTAGACGGAGGGCTTACAGATAGTATAGATTTAAGGGCTACTCTCCAAAAGGCACAAGAGGAGGAGCAGACAAAAAAGATCAAGCTCAAATATTTTACAGTAACATTTTATAAAAAAGGTACTTGCCATATTGAGTTTACAAATGAGGAGTTGCTGAAAAAATTTAATATTTTTGGCTCTCAGCATAAAGGATGGCTACCTCCATCATACGGCAAAAAGGGTTATGAGGAAATGGATGAGGAGGAGAAAGCTGTAATAGATGAATTTGAGGGGGAGCAGGAGTACAGAAAAGTAATGGGGAATACAGGGTATTATATTTGTGACACTAATAGCCTCTTAATGCTGGAGGGGGAATGATTTGAGAGGGTAAAAAGCCCTCTCAAAAATTATATAGGAGATATATAAAAAGTGCTTGACATTATTATATAGGGGGTATATAATAATAGACAGTTAAACAAGATACGAACTGAAAACAGGAGGTGCAGGATATGAAATATTTTATAGATTGTGAAACTTTAGAGGAACTGAAAAAGGAATATAAAAAGCTGGCTATGAAACATCATCCAGATATGGGTGGTAATGAGGAAACCATGAAAGCCATCAATGCAGAATATGATAAGGCTTTTGCAAAGGTTAAGAATATTCACAGGAATAAGGATGGGGAAACTTATACTAAAGAGAATACAGAAACAGCCAGCGAGTTTAAGGATATTATAGAAAAGCTTATAAAAATGAATGGTATTGAGATTGAAATAATCGGTTGTTTTATCTGGGTAAGCGGAGATACAAAACCGAATAAGGATACAATAAAGGCTATGGGTTTTCGGTGGCACTCAGATAAAAAAATGTGGTACAAAGCTCCAGATGGATACAGAAAGAAAAATAAGAATAAGTACAGCATAGACGAGATAAGAGGTATGTTTGGTACAAGCGGTAAAATGTATGGTAGAGCTGAGGAACAGGTATTTATAGGAGCATAGATAAAAATGAGCTGGGAGAGGGTAAAACCTCTCTCAGAGAATAGGAGGATAAGGATTATGGCACATGATTTTAGAACAGTAGCGGATGCAGTAAAAAAGACGGTAAAGGAAATGGATAAGAGAGATAATAACTGGAAGTGGAAAGCTACTATTACTAAAAAAGAGGTAAGGATATTCTGGAGTTATTTAGAGTTTAGAGGGAGTACTCCTCCATTTATTATTACAGACGGATCTCCAGAAAAAGAGGAGTGTAACAGTGAGGATAATGATTTTATTGTACTGAGAAATGAGCATGGTTATTACATGAATGGAGCAATTTTAGGGGATGAGAGCTGGCAGGATGGAGATTTAGAGAAAGCGGTAGTAAATCTTATGGAATGGTTACAGCGTAGAGTAAACCACACTTATTAGGAGGTTTGGTTATGTTAGAGAAAAAGATTAGACGGTATAAAATTATGGATGCACATAGGGAAATGATAAGGAGGGGTAAGTATTGGCAGGGCTGGTTACTTCTCCAGCTCCTCAGAAAAGGTAATATCGGTGTAGGGTTGTCGGATGAGGGCTATGAGGTAGAATGTTTATTAGAAAAATTAGGATGCCCTGTAAGGTATGGCAGGAATTTTAACACAGCAATTTTTAGGATATAAGGAGGCGGTTATCATGTTGAGAGAAAAGAGTGTACTTAGTGGATTGTTTGGGCTGGCAGTAGGAGATGCTTTAGGAGTACCTGTAGAGTTTATGAGTAGGGAAATGTTGGATAAAAGCCCTGTAAGGAAAATGCTGGGATATGGATCACATAACCAGCCTAAAGGCACATGGAGCGATGATACAAGTATGGTACTGGCTACAATGGATGCCATGTGTGCTAATATATTTTCTGTAGGTATGTGCATGGATTGTTTTTCTAAATGGCTGAGGCAGGGAATATACACAGTAGATGGAACTGTATTTGATGTGGGCGGTACTACTTCACAGGCTATTTATAGATATATTGCAGGAGAGAGGCTGGAGGATTGTGGCTCTGTAGATGAGAGAAGTAATGGTAATGGCTCTCTTATGAGGATGCTCCCCATGATTTATTATATTATGGGGAAGTATGGGGAGGCGGTAAACGATAGGGCAGTAAATGAGATTTATGCTCTATCTGGTTTAACTCATAACCATATAATTAGTAAGGTATGCTGTGTGTATTATGTGTATATCGGTATTAGAATTATAAATCAGAGGCATAGGAGGCTACCTGTAGAAATTGCAAATATTATAGAGGATATAGATATGTATTATGAGGGGAGTAATCCTTTACCTCAGATTATAGGGTTTGATAGCCTCAGTGAGAGTATGGATTTGCAGAGGAACGGTATAAGGAGTACAGGATTTGTAGTAGATAGCTTAGAGGCTAGTGTGTGGTGTTTATATAACACTGAGAGTTATAGAGAGGCGGTAGAGCTGGCTGTAAATCTGGGAGGAGATACAGATACCATAGGAGCTATTACAGGCTCTTTAGCAGGGCTGTATTATGGCTATGAGGGTATTCCTGCTGAGTGGATTGAGGATCTTAGAGGCAAGGAACAGTTAATGGCGGTAGCTGAGAAGTTTTATAATCGGTACAGGTAAGGAGGGATCTATAGATGTTATCGGAAAAGACTTTAGACAGGATAAAAAAATTACAGGCTCTGGCAGAGAGAGGGGTAGGAGGGGAAAGGGAAACAGCCCAGAAAAAGCTTCAGAAAATGTTAGAGGATAATAAGATTATTTCATTAGAGGAGCTGGAGGAGGACAAGGTAGAATATTTTTTGTTTTCGTATAACGGAAAACACGAGATCCCTTTATTGAAACAGTGTGTATATAAAGTGTTGGGAGCAAAAACGGATCGGACATATTATAGATCCAGAGGGTATAGGCAGAAATTAGGCTTGTATTGTACTAAGGCTCAAAAGATAGAGATAGAGCTGGAGTTTGAGTTTTATAAAAAGGTGTTTTATGAGGATCTTACTACTTTTATGATCGCTTTTATCCAGAAACAAGGTATTTTCCCTCCAGACGCTCCAAAGTCGGATAAAGATATATTAGATTTGGATGAGCAAGATTTAGCGATAATGGCTATGGCAGAGGGAATAAAGAAACGTAGCAGGGCAAAGATGATTGAAAGTGTGGAGGCATGAGGTGACAATACAGGAGAGAGTAGAGAAATATAAGAGCCTGTTAGGAGCTATTTGTAAGGCGGTAGAGCCAGTTAAAGAGTATAGCCCTAACAATGATAGGATAAAGGCTTTAGAGGCTATCAGAGAGCTAAATACAAAGCTCTCTGAGGTATATGAGGTATCTATCCCTGTTATTACTTGCTGGGTAAGAGATAACAGCTATGTGCCAGAAACAGGAGAGATTTTTTTAACTGAGCCAGAGCTGGAGGCTTTTCTGCATCAATACAGGCATCATTTACAGAATGTGGAGCGGAAATATGAGAGGTTGGGGCTTACAATGGAGGGTAACAGGGGATTGCATAGAGTACCTTATGAGAATTGTGGTTATTTACTCAGAGGAGAGGATGATGCTATAGCATGGGTTAAAATGATTATGGAGTTAGTAGAGAGCTAGACCATTGCACAATTTTTCTTTTATTGTTATAATAACTCAAAATGAGTATTGGAGGATGGTGCTTATGGCATTGTTTAGAAAACCAAATATTAAGAAGTCCATTAAGGCTAAGACTACAGGTAAGCTAAAAAGAGAGGCTAAAAAGGCTGTAAATCCTTTATATGGTAAAAAAGGAGTTGGATTTGTTAAAGATCCAAAAAGCTCTATTGAGAATAAAGTTTATCATGCCACTACTATAGGTGTTAGCGATGTTGTAAAAGGATCATCTGGTAAAAAGTCAAACAATAGAAAGAAAGTGGATGAGATAGAAAAGCCTAAAAGTGTAGAAAAATCAAAAAATATAGAAAGAGAATTAAAGGCATTATTAAAAGAGATAAGGATGGCTTATGAAGATGGTAGGCTTAATGATTGTGTTGAAAGTGCGGATAAATATGTAAGGTTAGCTGATACATATGAGATATTAGTTGAGGGGGAAGTGTTTGACTATTTTTTGTTTTCTTGCATTGATGGGGGAGAAGATACTGATACTGTGTTAAGTCATTATGATGAGATAATTGAGTATTATAAGGAAAATGATAATGAGGGCTGGAGTAATGGATTTTTGGAAAGCAAAAATAAGTATATTAAATCTTTAGAATGATTATTCTATTTTTGAGGAGCTGTAAAAAGCTCCTCTTTTTTTTGTCTAAAAATCTGGGGAAATTGTGATTATGTTCATCATCAAAAGAAAGGAGAAATTATTAGAATGGATATAGGATCTGGCAAGGGTTATCCAGAAAATTCTTTAAGTAATTTTGCTCCTCATAAATTTGTTATTGATGGAGTTGAGTGTAATTCTATGGAGGGGTTCTTACAGAGTTTAAAATTTAGTAATCCAGAGATGCAAGAGTATATATGTACTTTAGTTGGAAAGAACGCAAAATTTAAAGGAAAGAAAAAGAAATGGTGGAAAAATCAGATTTTGTTCTGGAGAGGAAATCCTATCAAGAGAGATAGTATAGAGTATCAAAAATTGCTGGATAGGGCATATGTGGAACTATATAAGAATGTTGGATTTAGAAAAGCACTTGATGCTACAGGAAGTGCAGTTTTAACTCATTCTATAGGGAAACGCAAAATTTCAGAAACAGTGCTAACGGTTCAAGAATTTTGTGGTAGGCTTATGGCTTTAAGGGATAATGGGGAACTATAGGAGGTTAAATACATGAACAGAGCGGAAATGAGGTGGAGAGCGGTGTAAAGATAGAGAGACCCGATAATCCAGAAAATATTATTAAGGAGGATATGTATGTTTAGTAGCTTTAGAAAAGCTATGGATGGTATCTGGGTAGCAGAGCTTAGCACAGAGGCAGGGGTTATCACTTATAAAATTAAGAGAGATGTAACGGTAAAAAGAGAGCGGTATATTACTGTGCTACAAAATCCGTATAGAGATGCCTATGATACAAAGGTGCTTTATGCAAGCAAGGTAGAGGGAATGGAGCGGAAAGTACAAGCTCAGTTAAAGAAATGGAGGGATAAACAAAATGAACAAGGAAAGTACAAGATACAAGAGCAATCAACAGGAAAAGAGGATAGCGAGATCTCTTGGTGGTAGGCAGGTAATAGGCTCTGGCTCTACTCCGTTTCTTAAAGGCGATGTAATAGCAGGGAAACTCTTTATTGAGGCAAAGACAAGGGTAAATCCGAGTAAGAGTATAAAGGTAAATAAGGAGTGGCTGGATAAAGCCAGAGAGCAAGCGTATAGCTCCAGAAAAGAGGACTATGCAGTTGCTATATCCTTTGGAGATGGTAAGGATTATTACATAATTGAGGATAGACTTATGGAGGAGCTGTATAGGTGTAGGGAGGCACTAAGGGCGGTACTGGAGGAAATAGGCGGTACAGAGCATGATCCTTTAGGGCTGGAAAGTGCAGAGGAACATAGAATAAAAGAATTGATAAAAGAGGCTTTAGGGCAATGATTGAGAGCAAACTTGTAAGGAGGGTAAAGAAAGTTATGTGTACGGATATTTCAGATCAAAACAAAAGAAACGGTAAGTATTATGGTTATGAGGCTCAGAGTAACCAGCTTATAGAGGAATGTGCAGAGTTGATACAGGCAGTAAATAAATATCGTAGGGCGGTAGCCAGAGTGGGAGAGCCTGTAGAGGAACAAAAGAGGGTAATAGCTTTAGATAATCTGGTAGAGGAGATAGTAGATGTAGAGATCATGCTAGAGCAGATAAAATACCTACTCCAGATACCAGAGGATGACATGGTAGCGATCAAGATTTATAAGGTTAATCGGACAAAGGAAAGAATAGAGAAAAGATGAAAAACTCTCTAAATTTTCCTCACTTTTAGGATTATATTTTTTATCAAAAAGAAATAGCAAAGGAGTAGAGCGATATGAGTGTAAAAGCATTTAAGGGATTTAACAAGGATCTTACTTGTAGGGGTTTTCAGTATGAGGAGGGTAAAGAGTTTGAAACTGAGAGGGCTGAGTGTTGTGAGGCTGGCTTTCATGCGTGTGAGTATCCTCTTGATGTATTCCACTATTATAGTCCAGCACAGAGTATTTTCCATGAGGTTGAAATGAGTGGAGATATGGATCGTGAGACTTGTGATAGTAAGATTTGCTCCACTAAGATTAAGATAGGGGCTAAGCTGAGTATAGCAGGGCTGGTAAAGTGTGCTATTGATTTTACTATGGCAAGGATTAACAAAGAGGCAAGCTCAGATGAGAGCTATGGAGCGAGTTCAGCAACAGGGGATTATGGAGCGAGTTCAGCAACAGGGGATTATGGAGCGAGTTCAGCAACAGGGTATCGTGGAGCGAGTTCAGCAACAGGGAATTGTGGAGCGAGTTCAGCAACAGGGTATCGTGGAGCGAGTTCCGTTAGTGATCCTACTGGTGTAGCTGTAGCATGGGGGCATGAGGCAAGAGCTAAAGGCTGTAAGGGATCACATCTCATTCTTTCGGATTGGAGATATACTGGAGAAAAATATAGTGATGGAGATTACAAACATCCGTATGATAAGGATTGCTGGGAGCTGGCTGGGGCGGTTATGGTAATGGTTGATGGAGAGAAGATTAAGGAGGATACATATTACAGATGCATTGAGGGATCGGTTGTAGAGGTAGATGAGGATGGGAATATCGTAGAGTAATGGCGGTGGCATACCTAGAAAATCAAAGGTATGCCACTTTTTTTAATGTTTTCTCTAAAAAACTTTCCTCTTTGTGATTATATTTTGTAAGGAGGCGGTTTTATATGGATAAGGAGATGGAAATCTTAGAGTATTTACAGGAATTTCATAAATCAGAGGGTAACGCTGTAAGTGCTGGGGAATTATCCATTTTATTCAATCTCTCAAAAAGAGGGTTAAGAGCGGTTGTTACAGCACTCAGAAAAGGGTGTTATCCAATATGTAGCTCTAATTATGGGTACTGGTATTCTAAAGAGCCAGAGGATATAAGAAAAACGGTATCACGATTGGAGGCACAGGTTAAAAATATGGAGCTGGCAGTAACAGGATTGAAAAAGGCGATTGAATGAGCGTATATGAGCTAAAACAGGACTAACACAGGATCGGTAAAGGATAGTGGAGGATATGTTAGAAACTATCCTTTATTTGATGGTTGGAGGTAGTTGCAATGAGAGTATCTGAGGGAGATTTTGTTAAATGGATGTTGCCTTTAGACAATGATTATTCCTATGGAAGAATAAACAGTATAAGAAATGCTATAGCTCTGGTAACTCATATTGGAGGGTATTATGACGGAAAACAGGTAGAGGTACACCTCAAATACATACAGAAAGGAGAGAGTAAAAGTGGCGGTAAAGCTAAGAGGGGGAGGAGATAGCTCTTTACTTAATATGAGCTATTCTAATCCTAATATAATAAAAAGCCTGTTAAAAAATATGGGTGGCATGGAGGCTATGAGCCTTAAAGGGGATAGGGTGGCTACTTGTGTGTTAGCTGATTTACAGGCGGTAACAGGGATAAATATATCAAAGTATGATAGGAAGAATAGGAAAGTATTTGATGCTGGCTGGAAAGCAGGGGTACTTACATATTTACAATATATGTGCGTGGCTTATGTACTGGTGCTGGGGTACAACAGGGCTGAGCTGGCTTTTATTCTTGGTGTGCAGATGAGTACCATACACAGGCATATAGATAACGGTGTAAAGAAAATTTGTATTGCTTTAGAAAGTGGCTGGAGGGGGTGAGGCTTGTGATAAAAAAAGTAAGGGAAGAAGATGATGCAGATAAATGGTTAAGGGATCATGATCCTTATTACTCAGAAAAGAGTAGAAATAAAAGAGCAAAATCTTCCCATCCCTATGAAACTCCTAAGCAAGAAAAGCGTAGGTGTGAAATGGAAATACCGTTTAGTAGTCTGTCACTCAATCAGAGGAAAGAGGTAGACAGTGCAGGAGGAGATGTAAAAACTTCTTTTCTTTGATTGGATATGCAATTTTCATTCTACTTTGTGGGCTTGTTTTATGAGTGAAAGATATATGCAATAAATTACTATTACCTATGCAAAATTATGAAAGGATTGGTAAAAAAGCTATGAAACAAGAGATTATGTATTGTGATCCATTAGATCTTGTACCGTATGAGAATAATCCGAGAATAAATGATTATGCGGTAAAGAAAGTGTTAGAAAGTATTAAAGAGTTTGGTTTTCAAAACCCTATTTTGGTGGATAAGGACAAAGTTATTATTGCAGGACATACAAGGAGAGAGGCAAGTTTGTTAGCAGGGCTGGAAACAGTACCTTATATCATTGCAGAAAATCTTACTCCCGAACAGGTAAAGGCATATCGTATAGCTGATAATAAGCTGGGAGAGTTGGCTACATGGGATGAAAATATGCTGAAAGAGGAATTGCTGGAGATACAAGAGCAAGAGATCCCTCTGGAGGTGCTGGGATTTACAGAGATTGATTTACAGCAGATTTTTGTGGAGGAAGAAGAAAAAGAGAAAAAGCCGAAAGAGGAGAAAACTACTCTCCCTATGTTAAGGTTTGGCTCTAACAGTATCAGAATAACAGAGGATGAGTTGATACTTCTTAGCAATCGGTATAATGAATTTGTAGAGGCTGGCACAGAGGAGGGATTTGTAAGATGGCTATTACAAAGAGGATTGTAGGAGAAATGTTTTATTCTAATTGTTTGCTGGAGGCATTAAAAGCGAAAATCAGAAATCCCAAAATAAAGATTACATATCTCTCTCCTACTATCAATGAGTGTTTTTGCCCTCATTTTATGTGGAGTGACGGAAAGAATGATTATGATTTTGGGGTAGAGAGGTATCTTAAATGGTATGAGCGTTTTTGGTTTAAAGGGCAAATAAGGGAGAGGCGGTTAGGCTTTAATGAGAAGTGGAAAGCCTACAGGATAGAAAAAGTAAAAAAGCGGAAACAGGGGATAGAAATACCTAATTTTGAGGAGGCAGAGAATGAAATCTAAACCAGAGTTATTAGAAAGAATAGACGGTATATTGAATGTATAGCTTAGTATGGGGAGGGAAACAAAAAGCCCTCTCTTTTCTATTGCATAGAAATTTTGTAAAGCCCTATGAAACCCTATGAAGAAAAACAGGCAGGGCGGGGAAAGAGAAAGCCTTATATATCCTAACTCTATATAAAGAATTATATAAGAGAGTAGTATATGTAAAATCATATGAAAAGCATATAAGAGATCAATAGCAAGATAGTAAAAAGCTATGAATAAGGAATATGAAAGAAATATTATAACCCTTTTCCAATAGGAACTATGAAATTTTAGCAGAAATAACCCTTAAAACCCTCAAAGAGAGGGAAAAGGGAGAGAGGAGGCGGTAAACGGTGGCTGAGGAGAAAGAGATGCAGGAGCAAAAGGATACAAAGTTAAAGAAAGAGAATAGCATCCAGAGAGAGGCTTTTGAGTTTTATTACAATCTGGGAGAAAAGCGATCCTTAAAGGCGGTGGCTATTCAATATAAGAGATCAGAGCGTACAGTGGCAGGATGGAGCAGATCTTTTAATTGGGTGGATAGGTGTACTCAGAGAGCCTTAGAGGAGAAAAGTGGTAAAGAGAAAGAGGCTGTAGTGCTGGATGTGAAAAGCAGATATAGGAGGCTTTTTAATAATCTGATAGTGGTAGCCTTAAAAGATTTTAAAGAGGGAAAGCTGAGGATTAAAAATATCAATGATTTAGAAAAGGTGGCTAAACTGGAGTTAGCTCTTGTGGATAGCCCGATTGATAATGTGGTATCTGGGGAAATGAGCCTTACAAAAGAGGATAGGGAGGCTGTAGATAGTTTGCTTAGTACCATTAAGACAGGGCTTAGTAGTTTGAGAGAATGATTGTGCAAATTGTATAGTTTGATAAGATTTTTGCTAAGGGGAAATACAAGGGTGGTTATACAGATTGCACAAAACAGGAAAGTAAAACAAAAGGTAATCTAAGTTTTTCTGTTATTTGTGATTATGTTTAGTATCACACAAAGAAAGAGAGGATATAGCAATGGAAAATATGGTTAAAAGTCCTAAGCATTATACAGAGGGTAGGAAGTATGAGCCAAAGGATGTAATAAGGGATTGGGGGCTTAATTTCAATCTGGGATCAGCGGTAAAGTATCTGGCTAGGGCTGGAAGGAAAGATGATATTGTGCAGGATTTGGAGAAAGCCAGAGAGTATATAGCTTTTGAGATTGAGGCGATCAAAGAAGTAAGGAAGAAAGCTCAGCGGAAAGCAGAGCAAGAGATGATACATGGAGATACAAGATGCAGATGCTCTTTTAGTCCGATATTTGCGGATATGGAAGATGGTAGGGGAGTTGCTTGTGGAGTAATGGAGGTACAGATACCAGCAAAGGCAGATCCAGAGGATATTATCAAAGCAGTAATTGATAAGCTGTATGGAGCGGAGTGATTTTTTTACTCAGTTTATTCAGTTTGTATTGTATAGAAATATCAATAAGCAATACTAAAAGGAGGATTTGAGATGAAAATAGTAAAAGCAGGATATGAGATTTTAGATAATCTGGATGGGGAGGCAATCTTAAAGAAAATAGAGAGGATAGCCAGAGTATGTTATAAGAGTGAGGATAAGATTACAGAGGGATCGGCTGAGAAGATGGTAGCCAGCCTCATAAAGAGAGGGCATGAGGCGATGTTGGAGCATTACTCATTTTCAGTAAAGTTTATCTGTGATAGAGGGGTATCACATGAGCTTGTAAGGCATAGGGTAGCCAGTTTTGCACAGGAGAGTACCCGATATTGTAATTACGGGCATGAGGGGGAGATAACGGTTATTTTTCCGTTTTTCTTTGATACAGGGATGGGTACAGCCTCAAATAGTCTTGTATATGAGGAGTGGAAACATTCTTGTGAGGTGGCAGAGAGAAAGTATATTAGTTTATTGGATAAAGGGGCTACTCCACAAGAGGCAAGATCGGTACTTCCTAATAGCCTCAAAACTGAGGTAGTGATGACAGCTAACCTTAGAGAGTGGAGGCATTTCTTTAAGCTGAGAGCGGTAGGGGTAACAGGAAAACCGCATCCTCAGATGCAGGAGGTAGTAGTACCATTATTGCAGGAGGTAAAGAGGCTGATACCTGTAGTATATGATGATCTGGAGGTAGAGTAATGGCATGGGTAGCATTGGTAGGCGGTATTATCATAGGGTTTATGCTGGGGATAGTCGGTATGTGCTTTATGGTAAATAGGGGATTGAAACGTACTAGAGAGGAGCTGGGAGAAAATGACGGTAGGTAATATTGTGGTAATCAAAGGGCTTAACCTTATGGGGGAAGTGTTGGAGATAGATGATTATGATATGGCTACTCTCTCTCTATGTGAAAATGGTACTCATATTAAGGTGGCTATATCGGATCTGGAGGTTACAGGGGCGGTACAGCCTCATAGGGAGAGTGGTAAGAGTGTGAGCATCTTAGGCACTCAGTATAAGATCGTAATCATTCCAGAGGGGGATTACAGGTATAAGAGAGATGCTGATGGCTGGTGTGATAATAGCTCTAAAGAATTACTCCTATTTAATTTCACACAGGATATAAATAGTAAAAAGGATTTAGCAGAATATCAGAAAAAGGTATTAAGGCATGAGATTATACACGCTTTTCTTTTTGAGAGTGGTTTGAGTATTAACTCAAATGGGAGTAATAGCTGGGCTACAAATGAGGAAATGGTAGATTGGATGGCGATACAAGAGCCAAAGCTACATAAGGCTTTTAAGGAGGCTGGATGCAATGAGGATATTATGTAAGTTGCTTATATTGATCGGCTTATTTCTCCTGTTAGTTGTAATAGGAAATACAGGATCAGTATTCAACAGGAGCAAGGAGAAAGAGGAGCAAAGCAGGGTAGATACTCAGTATTATAAAAAGGTGTCTGAGATGTTAGCGTGTGGCATACTCTTAGAGGTTATGCTGGCGGTGTATCTGATATTTAAGTTATGCACAATGTAAAAAATCATCAATGTAGTATGGAGGGGCTGAAAATGCTCCTCTTTGCTTTATGGAGAGAGGAGGATAAGAAATGTGGATAGTAGGTTAGAAACATTAAAAGCTACCATCATTCCAGTAATGGAAAATCCTCTTTTACAGCAATGGGTAAAAGATAAGGTTATAAGAGAAACGGTACAGGATCTCTCAATTCCCTTTATTTGTGCCTATTGGGTAGTATGTAAATATGTAACTGAGAGGGATGTACAGGGCTTGCATTGGGATATTATGCAAAATATATCGGATAACCCCAGCACTTTAGATTTAGCTCCTAGAGGGCATGGTAAGAGTACGGTTGGAGATGTGGATTTTTGTATAACAAAGATCCTCAGAGATCCGAACATAAGGATTATGATAGGCTCAAAGACTGATACACAGGCTAAGGCTTTTCTGAAAGAGGTAAGATCCCACTTTGAGAGCAATGAAACACTAAAAAGAATTTTTGGAAACTGGAAACCAAAAGTAGGATCAGATTATCCTTGGAATGATAAAGAGTTTTCTGTAAATAGGAGAACTATCATTAGAAAAGAGGCTACTCTTACAGCTCTGGGAGCGTCTGGAGCGGTTGTATCAAAGCATTTTGATATTATTATTGGAGATGACTTAGTAGGGCTGGAAAATGCCAGAACAGAGGGGCAAAGGGCTACTCTGAAAGAGTGGTTTTACAGTGCCCTAAAACCTACTTTAGAGCCTCATGGGGAAATACATATTTTAGGTACACGATATAACCCATTAGATTTGTATGAGGATCTAATAAAGAGTGGGGAGTATGTGATAAATGTTCAGAGAGCTATTATAAAGCAGGGAGATGGTACAGAGATAGCACTCTGGGAGGATAAATTTTCTCTGGCTAAGCTCATGGCTATAAAGCGTGAGAGTGGTGCTGTGATTTTTAATATGCAGTATCAGCAAGATACAGAACTGGCAAAGGGTAAGATATTCAAAGGAAAGTATTTTAGATACTATGAGGAGTACAAAATTGATTATGATTTCCTCACAGCAAAGGTAAGAGTAAAGGATGCTGAGGGGATAGATAGCTGGAAGAAAGTAAAAATATACTTTGGTGTGGATTTGGCAATATCCGAAAAACAGAGTAGCAATAATGATTATTTTGTACTTATGATTGTGGGTATGGATGATGAGCATAATATTTATGTGCTGGAGTATGTGAAAGAGAGGCTATCTTTTAATGCTCAGCTTACTACCCTGTTAAACTATGGGAGAGATAAATACCCTATGGTAGAGAGGATAGGAATAGAGAGCAATGCTTATCAACAGGCAATGGCACAGGAGGTAAGGAGGCTTAGTTTATTGCCAGTGCTTAATATAAATACCACTAAGGATAAGGTAACAAGGGCAATGAGGCGATCTGCTAACTTTGAGAATGGGAAAATCTATTTTAGGGCTGGCATGGATGATTTAGAGGAGTGCTTGTTACTCTTTCCAGAGGTAGATCATGATGATCTTTTTGACGGTTTGGATTTTGCGTGTACGATTGCAGATCAAGCCAGTCATATAGGAAATTTAAAACGAGAAGATTTAACAGTATAGCCCTCAAAGTAAGGGCTATTTTTTGTGAAAGGAGATAGTGATGATAGAAAAACCTATTGATAAGGAATTTAATACAGAGGCAGATGGTACAGAGCGGTTTAGTGCCAGTTTCTTAAATGATTTGGTAGATGCTCATACAAGAAAAATAGCCCCAAAATATAGGAAATATCAAAATCTGTATGAGGGGAAACATAAGATCCTTAATAAAAAGCCTAAAGATAAGAACAAGCCTAATAACAGACTGGTAAATGATTTTTACGGTCAGACAATAGATAATACAGTGGGGTATTTCTTAGGTAATCCTGTAATCCTTAATTATACTGAGCCGAAAGAGGAAAAGCCAGCGGTAGAGGTTGAGCCTGTGGATGTCGGTGTGGATATGGAGGAGTTAGAAGATACAGAGGTACAGGATTTTATTGATTATCTTATGGTTGATAACGATATGGAGGATGTAATTATAGAGTGGGGTAAAGAGGCTATGATTAAAGGGCTATCTCATCTCTTAGTGTATCAGAATGAGGAGAGCAAAACAAAAGTAATGAGACTTAGCCCAGAGGATGTAATACTGGTTTATAAAAATTCCAGTACAAAGGAGCTACAGTATGCAATCCGCTTGTATGATATTGATACAGAGGACACAGATAAAACTACTCATTATGCAGAAGTTTACAGCGTGGGGAAAATGGAGCTTTTTAAGAGCGTGGAAACTTCTACAGCTCCTCAGAGGGGCAAGGGTAGAGAATTTGCCTCCTATGAGTTTGTGAGTGAGGAGAGCATTATCTATAGCAGAATACCGATTGTAACCATGTATAACAATGAGGAGCAAATGAGCGATCTGGAAAAGATTAAAACTCTTGTTGAGGACTATGATAAGGTGCTATCTGATGTATCGGATGAGTTTAGTGTTTTCAGAAATGCTTATCTCATGCTGAAAAATATGATTGTAGGAGAGAATGGAAAGAAACAGCTCAAAGAGGAGGGCATTATAGAGGTTATGGAAAATGGAGATGTGAAGTTTATAACTAAGCAGATCCAAACGGAGGCTCTGGAAAATCATCTTAACAGGCTGGAGAACAATATTTATAAATTCTCACAAGTGCCTAATCTCTCTGATGAAAATTTTGCTGGTAATCTCTCAGGAGTGGCAATCCGTTTTAAGCTTTTTGGACTGGAAACAAAGTGTATCATCAAAGAGCGGAAAATGGAGAAAGCTCTGAGAGATTTTGTAAGGGTGCTGGCAGTACCGATCAGAGTAAGTACAGGGCATGAGGTAGATATTGTAAACCTCAAAGTAGAGTTTACCAGAAATGTACCAAACAATCTTACAGAGCTGGTAGATACAGTTACTAAGCTGAATGGAACGGTAGATAAAGAAACGCTCCTTAGTCTATTGCCGTTTATTGATAATCCTAAAGAGGTATTGGAAAAGCTGGAGGCAGAGAATAAAAAGCAGAAAGAAGATACCGATCCATATTCACAGGAGAATATAGAGGCTGATAGTAATAATCTTTTCTCTAATTTTGGATCATTTTTTGAGGGTAGTACTCAGACTGAGGGAAATACAGAGGAATAATGGAGGGAGGCTGTAATAATGGCAGAAACAGGATATATAAATCCAGAGGTAGCCAAAATGTACGGTATTCCTTATAGCCAGCTAACCCCTCAGCAAAAGGCTATTCTCCATGCAGATAGCAAACGGAGAGAAAAGCTCATAAAAGAGCGTGAGGAGGAAGTGTTAAAAAATAATCTGAAAGCCTTTGAAGATGAGGCAAAAATGGAGAAAGTGTTAGGAGTTATCTATAAGGATTGCCAGAAACAGATTTTAGCAGATGTAGCGGAAACAGTAGCAAAGGTACAAAAGGCTGGAGGAGATTGGAGTTATGCTAATCAGAGTGCCTTAACACGATCCAGAGGGTTATTTGAGCAAATAGATGAGGAGATAAGAAAGCTGGGGCAGAAAGAGGAGGTTATTTTCACACAGGGGCTATCTCATATCTATACCGATCAGTTTTTGAGAGAGATATATGGGTTGGGTAAGGTAAAAAATGTAACCATCAATCTCAATAAGCTCAATCCTACATATATCAAAAGAACTTTAGATTATCCTTGGAGCGGTGCTATGTTTAGTGATCGCCTCTGGAACGATAAGGGGAGGCTGGGGCAAAATCTGAGAGTAGGACTTACCCAGAGTATGATATTAGGAGAGGGCATACCTCAGATTACAGAGAGGATAAATAAGGGGATCAATACTTCTCAATATAACGCTGAGAGGGTAGCCAGAACAGAAACAAAGAGAGTAAGCTATGTGGCTCAGCGTGAGGTATGGGAGGGTAACGGTGTAACCCAGCTTAGGTATCGTTGTGCAAATGGAGGAGATAACAGGACTTGTCAACATTGTTTTGCATATAACAATAATGTATATACGTTGGGAGAAGAACCTACTCTCCCGATCCATCCTAACTGTAGATGTACCTATGTGCCAGTAGTGAGTGATACCTTTGAGGAGAATGAGCTAAATGAGCTTACAGGATCTATAAGAGGGGCTGAGAACTATGAGAAATGGAAAGTAGAGCAGGATGCTCAGCTCAAACAGCAAAAACTCTTACAGGAGGCACAGGCTAAAAAGAATGAGGTAGAGGATGCTGAGTTTAATCTGGCTTATATGAAAATGTCGGCTGGAGATAACGGTAAGTATTCTGGTATCTGGATGCAAGATGTTACTCTTGATGATTATGAGCTGAAAAAGGATAAGATACAGGCTAAGAGAGACTATTTTGAGAGCCAGCTTAAAATTGCTACTGGTGCGGATTATGATAAATTTCAACAGCTCTTAGCCTCCTTAGATGATTTTGAGGAAAAAGGAAAAGAATATGTACTCCAAAAACAAACAGTATCAAAGCTGAAAAAAGAGCTGGAGGTAGCAGAGAAAAAGGCTGGTATCTGGGTAGATAATCCATACTCACAGGAAAGAAAAGATAATGCGTACTGGTTTATGGGTACACAGGATGCCGATACTGTATTAAGAGGAGGATGCTCTGAGGTATGGAGAAAGGCTAAAAAAGATGAGCGGTATGCTATCTGGGACTACACACAGGGTAGCGGAAAGTTTAATAGACCTCTGGCTGGATATGCTGGAGGCTGGTATAATAAAATCGGGGATAAAAAGGTTAGTATTGATTACGAGGGTGCTGGAGCGGAGATCAGAAAGATGACTACCCTCATTGATAGATCCTCTTATGATTTTGATATATGGTTACAGCGTGGATGTGGCTCAGAGGCTATTGATAGTATGCTGGGTACAAGCGGTTTTGGTTCTATGACACATGATGAGTTACAACAGTTTGTAGGTAGGACTGGTAGACAGTATAATTTTATCAGTACAGGAGTGGCAAAGGGTAAGGGCTTTTCTGGAGATGTGGTATGTAATATCTATGCTCCAAAAGGTACGAAAATGATGTATGCAGAGCCTTTTAGTTATTATAGCGGTGCTGAGTACCAAACAACAGATCCTAATCATTTATGGGATGGTAAGAGGAAACAGACAAATTTTGGTTATGAGAGTGAGATGATTATACAGCGTGGAGCTAATTATAGAATAACCAAAATAGAGAAAACAGGATATACTACTTACGTTGATATGGAGGTAGTGATTGAGGATGGTTACGATAAATTCCAGCAGAGGACTTATAAAGGATATGGAGCTTAGGAGGTAATAAGAAATGGATGAGAAAAGACAGAAAGAAATTGCTGAGGAGAGGCTTACAAGCTGGGCTAATAATGGTAAGGCTTGTGAGGGGTGCATTTTTGCTTATGGAGATACCCCTTTTAATAATGCTCCTAATAAGGGGAGCTGTGAGGTGTATAAATACCCGAAAACAAAGCCAGATAGTGTATTTGTGGAGGGTAAGGCTTGTAAGTATCGTAGAGAGAAATAGAGGGGCTATATGAGGCGATTAGAGGCTACTGGCGGTAAGTGCTGGTAGCCCTTTTTCTTTTTCCTAAAAATCTGTGGTAAATGTGATTATATTCCTTAAAAGGAGGTTTGATTATGTTTAGTGTAGGAGATATTGTTTATTTTGTGGAAACCAGAGGTAGAGAGTGTAGCATCCGTTATGGAGTGATAACACTGGTAGATGCTGGGAAGTATTTTATTGATTTTCTCAAATTGAGGGAGCATAGATATGTAAAGGGTATTCCTATTGAGGAGTTTGAGGGTACTGAGTGGAAGAAAATACCCAAAGAATGGCAGGATGACTATAGGAAGATAGAAACAGGGCTGATATATCGGCTGAGTGCTGAGGAAAAGGCTTTTATACAAGAAAAAAGAATAGATAATCCAGCAGATTTAAAAGAGTTATACGATAAAGGTATTCTGGTAACAGCGGATAAAATAACAAATTGGAAGATAGAAACAGAGATAAACAGGAATAAGGAATACAGGATAGTAAGAGTAATTCCAGCATGGACTTTAACTTATGGGGAGGATCATAGAACATATACACATTTACCAAAGAAAGATATATTTACTACTTATGAGGAGGCAACACAGAGAGCAGAGGAAATAAAAGAACGGTGGAGGACTGAGGATGCTCTCACAGATGAGGAATGGAGCATAAAAGAAATTGATAAGGTGCTGAGGCTTTTTACAGATAAGGAAAGAGTAAAAAGGTGGAGAGCGAAACTCCTTAGTATGGATAACATAGAGGAGTTAGAGATAAAAAAGGTGGATGATAATACTGTTAAGTGGCGGTATTTTTCTCCTAGAACAGAGTGGAAAGAGCTGGTAGTGTAAAAGCTACTGGCTCTTTTATTGTTATGAAAGAAAACTGAATAAAAATGGAAAAAATTTGTTTATGGATATGCAATGTTTAGCTTATTTTGTGGGCTTGTTTTATGGAAAGGGTTATGTGCCTCAAAACTTACGAGGGTTGAGGATGTAAAATGATGTTGTATCATTTTAGTTGACACCTTATACTCAAGGATTTGATGTATAATCA